>Ga0185299_10000158_pt1 | contig 214225 bp, 176 predicted proteins | sample PaiPotPPA55metaG_FD_128002 | JGI IMG/M metagenome (GOLD analysis project Ga0185299, IMG submission 128002) | Iron sulfur acid spring bacterial and archeal communities from Banff, Canada, to study Microbial Dark Matter (Phase II) - Paint Pots PPA... ...
TCGCATCGCCTTCAAGCGCTTTCAGCGCCGAACCGCGAATCACCGGAAGGGTGTCGCCCGGGAATTGATAGGTCTTGAGCAGCTCGCGCACTTCGAGTTCAACCAGCTCGAGCAGTTCGGGATCTTCAACCACATCGCACTTGTTCAGGAAAACCACGATGTACGGCACGCCCACTTGCCGCGCCAGCAGGATGTGCTCCCGCGTCTGCGGCATCGGTCCGTCCGTCGCCGCGACTACCAAAATCGCGCCATCCATCTGCGCCGCGCCCGTAATCATGTTCTTGATGTAGTCGGCGTGACCCGGGCAGTCGATGTGCGCGTAGTGCCGGTTCGCCGTCTCATACTCCACGTGCGATACCGCAATTGTGATTCCGCGCTCGCGTTCTTCCGGGGCGTTATCAATCGAATCAAACGCCCGGAACTGTACCTTCGGGTTGTTCTTCGACAGCACTTTCGTAATCGCCGCCGTCAACGTCGTCTTGCCGTGATCGATGTGCCCGATCGTTCCCACGTTCACGTGCGGCTTACTGCGCTCGAATTTCTCCTTCGCCATCTCGCCTCACCTTGCTGGAGGTTCGCGGCCGCTGCCGCGCCCAATCCCATTACTGCCGTTTCAAAATTTCCAACTTCTTGTTCGAAATTCTTCTAAGATCGCGATGGAGCGGGGGACGGGATTCGAACCCGCGACCATCTGCTTGGAAGGCAGAGACTCTACCCCTGAGTTACCCCCGCTCATTCCTACCGCCTGCACAGCGTGGAGCCTGGGACCGGGATTGAACCGGTGACCTCGTCCTTACCAAGGACGCGCTCTACCAACTGAGCTACCCAGGCTCGAACCGGCCTCCCTGATGCCCCCAAATTTCTCTTCCGTCCAAAGCAACGCCGCGGATGCTTAGCTTCTGTGATTTCGCTGCTGGTTCGCTGAACGTCCTCACTAAGCTCTCACCGGGCTCTCGTTGCGTTCAGCTCCTACGAGTCGCTGGTGGACGGGGGAGGATTCGAACCTCCGTAGCCCGCAAGGAGCGGCAGATTTACAGTCTGCTGGTTTTAGCCACTCACCCACCCGTCCCGCAAATTCGGTCGGGACGCGCGATCATGTCCCGTAGAAACTTCGGGACACAACTCCGTCGTCCCGCGCAAACAGCCAGAACACGACCGGACATCTGTACGGGGAGCATCGCAATGCAGAAAGGGCTCGTGTCGGAAGACACCAGCCCTAGCGCTTTTGTCGCGAGGAATCCGTCCGCAACCTTGCCAGAAATCCCTGTCCCTCAAAACTCAGCTGGCGGAGGGAGTTGAACCCCCGACCCTCTGATTACAAATCAGATGCTCTACCAACTGAGCTACGCCAGCCCTGCTCAAACCCAACAAAAATATCACAGAGGCAACCGAATTGCAAGCAACTATCGAGCACTTGCAAACTTATTGCCAGCATTGAACTTATTTCCACTTCCGTACCTGTTCGTAAACCTAATGCGTCGCGGGCTTCGAGAATGCCGCATCATCGATCGCTTCGTTGTGCCGCACTTCGGTGAACTTAATCGTGAACGTTGAGCCCGGACTTTCTTGATGAACGGTAAACGGCAGTTTGATTCCGTCGACCTCGCGAAAATCACTGAAATCCTCGGTAAACGTGCCCGCGCCTTCCGGCGTGTGATGTTGGCTAACGATTCGCAGCACCAATCCATTTTGCACATCAAAGTAAATCTTGTCCGTGCCAAGGTCACCAGACGACGCTTCGACAACATACGCATCGCGGCCATTGATCTTGTCCATACCCGCTAACGCAATCTTCGAGTACACCTGCCGCAAATCAAGCGGATGATAAAAATCCGAATCGCGTTTCGTCTCCGCAAGCTCGTCGCCCGTTTGTTCGCGCAATCCGTTCTGCGGGTCCGCCGACCAACCAACCGCTCCGTCAAAACCTTGTTGGAACACCGCGCCGTTGAAGTTCACCGTAAAAATACTTCGATTCGGAGCTTTTTCGCGAACCGTAACCAGCCCGGACAAGTTCATCGCCGGGACGTCGATCGTACCGGTTGAGATTCGGGTTGTTAACTTCTTCCAGGCTTCGCGGCCGCCGATCGCATTGACATAGTTGTCGAGAATTTGATCCGCTGTGAGAGTCGGAACGGAGGCGCCAGCTGGCGACGCTGCTTTCGGGTCAGACGACGCGCTGGTCGCCGACTGCGCAAACGCCACGGGCCCCAGCACAATCGCGATTCCGGCCAATACAGCGAGCCGTTTTACGTTTAATTTCAGAGACAACTGTTTCTCCCGCAATTTACTTTTCGCCGGCCTAAGTAGGAAGTTTTCGACGTTAGTTTGGTTGCCGCCGGGCCCAGACCAACTCTCAACCATTTTACACGCATTTCGGGGCGCAAACTTTACACCAACTCGCCCTAAACCTATACTCGCTGCTTGACTCTTTCTTCGACGAACCGAGCCGCAATTGCAGTCATAATCTTAGTGCTGCTGATTGCAGGGGGCATCGGTCTTTATCTCTACCGTCACCGAATGGGTGGTCAGGGCGGCCCGGTAACGCCGCCACCACCACCATCACTTCCAGGAATTACCGCCGTCGCTCCTCCGGATCTCTTGAGCGAGCTACCAGCGGACGCGCCCGCTGTCGGCTATATAGATGTAGCAGCGTTGCGTGCGTTAAAGAATTCCCCTCTCGCGGGAGTGCTCGGGTTAACCTCGCCCGGACCCGAGGCTGATCGCGAATACGCTGAATTCGTTCGACAGACCGGCTTCGATTACACGCGCGATCTCGACAAGGCTACTATCGCCTTTTGGCCGCACAGCTTTGCGGTCGAACCCGGGAATGGCATCGGTGAGAATCGAGTGCTGGCGATAGCGGACGGACGCTTCGATCAACAAAAAATCAAGGCCTACGCGCTGCACACGGGTAAGGTTCTGCCGTCTACAAATCCGTCGGTGTACGAGGTCCCCGGCAATCCGACCGTTTTTTTTCAGTTTCTCTCGCCCACGCGCATCGCGCTTGCCAGCGGAAATAACGCGCGCCGCCTGCTCGCTGAATCCTTAGATCCGGCTCCGCGCGACCCGGCCATGAAGGCGCGTTTGGATCGAGTGGCAGGCGCTCCCATTTTCGCCGTCGCCCGGACGGACAATCTGCCGCCTAGTTTCTACGCAAATTTTGCCAACGCGCCGCAGCTCGAAAAATTAGCGCGGAGCGTTCGTGGCCTGTCCCTCGCGGGAAAGCCGGTTGGAAATGATATCGCTGCCGCTCTTGACGCTGAATGCGACACGGCGAAAGACGCCTTCGAGATTTCCACGCTGCTCGACGGTTTTCGCATGGTCGGCTCGATGGCGCTTTCCGACCCCAAGACGCTCCGGCAAATGACGAGGGACCAGGCCGCGTTTGTGCGGGCCCTTATCCGCGAGTTGAAGATTACCCGGGAAGACCGCTGGGTGCGCCTCCGTCTCGACATCACCCCTCAAATGCTCGGCGCGCGACGCCCCTCTCCCCTTGCTCATTGACAGGAGCTGTGGTATCTTCCTGTCATGCACTGAGGGGAATGATGAGCAAGCCGACTGATCTCGTCCAAGGTACCGTAGATCTTCTGATTCTGAAGAGCGTCGCGCTGCGTGCCATGCACGGCTGGGCTATTGCCCAAAGAATCCGGCAGATTTCCGACAATGTCCTCCAAGTGAATCAGGGTGCTCTCTATCCGGCGCTGCATCGTCTCGAGCATCAAGGATGGATTCGCGCCGAATGGGGCGAATCGGAAAATAATCGCCGCGCCAAATATTATTCGCTTACAACAGCGGGCCGGAAATACCTCCGCGAAGAACAAGCCAATTGGGAGCGTCTTTCTTCTGCGATCGGCTTGGTGCTTGGGACTTCCTGATGCAGCCGCCTGTCTATACGCGTTGGCCTGCCAAGGTCGTTCATCGTCTTCGTTCTCTTTTGTTTCGAAATCGCCTGGACCAGGAGCTCGCCGAAGAGTTGCACTTCCATTTAGAACAGCAAATTGCCGAAGACGTCGCCGCCGGAATGAATCCGGAAGATGCCCGCGCCAGTGCGCTGCGTAAATTGGGCGGCGTCGAACAGCTCAAAGAAGAGTGCCGGGACTCGCGTGGTGTGCGCTTCATTCAAGACTTCGCCCAGGATCTCCGCTACGGCCTGCGCCTTATTACGCGAACGCCAGCGCTCTCAGCCGTGATCGTTGCGATTCTCGCGATTGGAATCGGTTCAGCCACCGCCGTTTACAGCCTGATCGATGCTTGCCTGATCTACAGCAAGTATCCGGTGGTTGACCGCTGGGATGTTGTCCACGCCTACTCGCCGCGCCAGAAGATGTTCGTCAACTACCTTTCAGTTCCGGAAGTGCTCGACGTAAAGCGCCTGGCCGACATTTTCGAGGCAGTGGGGGCAATTCGCGGCGATAGCTTTAATCTCACCAGGGGCGACTATCCGGAACGCATTCTCGGCACCCGCGTCACGGCCAATGGCATCTCGATGACGCGCGTCGCGCCGATTGTTGGCCGCAGCTTCACGGAGCAGGAGGATCGTCCAGGCGGACCACCGGTCGTCGTTCTTAGCGCGGAGCTTTGGAAGCGACGCTTCGCATCCGATCCAAACATTCTTGGCAAGCCGATTCGTCTGGACGGCGTGGCCTACACGGTAATCGGCGTCATGCCCGCCCATTTCGATCTATGGGGCGGAGAGCTATGGATTCCCCTCCAGCTCAATCCCTCGGACTCAAATCGCACGGATCGACGCAGCTGGATTATCACCGTCCTTCGCAAAGGAATCACCGAACAGGCGGCCAATGCACGTCTGGCTGTGCTCGCGAAGGAACTCGAAGAGCAGTACGGAGCCACAATGCCGGATTATCGTGGCTGGGATCTGCGTGTCTGGAATGTCAAAGAGGCCGTCAACGGAAGCGTGAAACCCGCGTTGCTGGTGCTTGCTTTCGCTGTGGGATTGTTGATTCTGGTCTCCTGCGCCAACGTCGCTGTCCTTCTACTGGCGCGCGGCACTGTACGGATGCGCGAAATCGCCCTTCGGCTGGCGCTCGGGGCGGGTCGACGGCGCGTCCTGCGGCAGATGTTGACCGAGAGCCTTGTGCTCTCGCTCAGCGGCGGCGTGCTGGGCATTGCCGGTGCGTTCGCGTGCTTACCTATGCTCGTCCGTTTTATCCCTGAAGAATATCTCCCTACTGCGGCTGAATTGGTTCGCATTAATCCCGCAGCCCTCGCGATCGCTGCGGCGATCGCCGTAGCAATGGGTGCGCTTTTCGGAATTGTTCCGGCATGGCAGTCTTCTCGACAGGATCTAGTCGTGGCCTTGAAGGAGGGCGGCAGCAAGATCGGCGGTGACCGAGTGGGACGCTCGGCACGCAACGTGATGGTCGTTGCGGAAATCGCGCTTTCGCTCGTTGTACTTGCAGGCGCGGCGCTGATGGTTCAGAGCTACCGGCATCTCGAAGGAATCGATCTGGGCTTTCGCCCCGATCACCTGCTGAGTTTTTCCGTGTCCCTCCCCGAAACGAAATATCCGCGCGCCGGACAAATCGCACAATTCTTCGACCGCGCCATCGAATCCATCAGTTCCCTTCCCGGCGTGGAGAGCGCCGCCGTTGTTTCCGGGCGGCCGATGATAGATCGCACGGAGGACCTCACGTCGCGGGATTTCGTCATCGAAGGCCGTCCAACGCAAGATGCCCGCGGCGCCGAGAACGCGAATTTTCGGGTCGTAAGCCCCGGCTATTTCCGCACCATGGGCATTCGCCTGCTTCAGGGCCGGATGTTATCGGAGCAGGACGGTCGCGACGCGACGCGCTCGGTTGTGATCAGCGACACCCTAGCGCGCCTGAACTGCGCAAAAGGAGACGCCATAGGTCAGCGGATCAGGCTCGGACAACTATTCGGGCGCCGTGATGCCTATACGGGCAACGAGACAGGCGAAGTCCCGCTCGAAATCGTTGGCGTGGTTTCGGACGTGAAGCAAACGCGAGTGCTCGAAGCACCCGTGCGGCCAGAGATATATCTCCCGCTCGATCAGGAGGAAACCGCCCCGCGAATCATGGCGGTCGTCGTGAGAAGTACCTCTGACCCTGCCCAACTGACGTCGGCCGTCCGAAAAGCGATCGCTTCGGTGGATGAGGAGCAGCCCATCTATGATGTAAGCACAATGGACGAAGTCGTCGCTGACTCGTTCGGACCGAAGCGCCTCACTCTTTTTCTACTCGTGTTTCTCGGCTCCGTCGCGCTACTTCTTTCTTCGATAGGCCTCTACGCGCTGATTGCTTATTCCGTGAGCCTTCGCCGCCATGAGATCGGCATTCGCCTCGCCATCGGAGCACAGCCCGCGGACGTCCGTCAGCTGATATTGCTGCAGGGTCTCAAGCTTACAGCCGTCGGAGTGCTATCGGGTCTCGCCGGTGCTTTGGCTGCCACTCGGCTGATGCAGGGACTCCTCTATGGGGTCAGCGCCACAGACCCGCTCACACTGCTGTGCGTTGCGGCTACTCTGTTCGGCGCAGCTCTCCTCGCCTGTTACGTTCCCGCCCGCAACGCTGTCGGAATCGAGCCGATCATCGCACTACGCCACGAGTGAGAGTCTTGCGGAAATGTTCCAAACAGTCCGGCGTGCAATCTTATTTCGCGAGGTCTTCGATCGAGAAAAACCTGGCGGGTCTAACTGGAACTAATCTGCAGCCGCTACAGCGGTGGGTATATTGCGCAGGTAACGCCACGGATTTACAGGGGTATTGTAGATGCGAACTTCGTAATGCAGGTGCGGGCCGGTCGAACGCCCGCTCGCGCCTTCATAGCCGATCACGTCGCCACGCTTCACGTGCGTTCCCATCTGCGTGTTGAAATTCGAAAGATGGCCGTACCAAGTTGTAACGCCAAATCCGTGATCGATTACCACGAGTTTGCCGTAGCCTGCTCGTCGATCGACCACCGTCACCATACCGTCAGCCGAAGCCCGGACGCCGTCGCCATAGTGAGATGCAATGTCCATCCCAGCATGAAACGCGCCTTCACCGCTGAACGGATCGAGCCGCTCGCCAAAATGACCGGTAATTTCGCCGACGACAGGCCACAGCGTCGGCACGATTCCCAGCGCGCTGAGCTGCATCGAAGGCATTAGCCGCAAGCCGCCATTCGAGACCGTCACCAGCGAGGCATTCTTCTCAAGATAGCTGAACTCATCGAGCGACTGCTGAAACTCAGCCGTGGTCCCTTCGGTGACGTCGGTAATTGCAAAAGGAGTCTGCTGGAAGCGGTTGAGACCGTAGGCCATCGCCACTTCGCTCGCGAGCGATTGCAGCGAGTTCAGGCGCTGGTTCGTATCTTTCACTTCTGTTTGCAGCTGCTTGTACTGCTGCTTCAGATTGTCCTGCTCGCGTCGAAGCGAATTATAGTTCGTAGCCTTCAGCAGCATCCGGGAATATGATCCGATTCCCGCGAGAATCGTGATTCCACCCACCACAGCCAGCACCATCAGCAGATGCAGTACGTAGAAAGGCACCCGTAAGCGCCGCATGCCGCCCGACGCGCTTGAGGCAATAAAAAACGTGTATGACTTGCCTTTCATCGTCTGTTTTTATCCTGAATTAATTGTGCGCCAGTTGGCCGAACGCCGCGCGCCCTTCACCACGGCTAGCCGTTTCCCTCAGAAGTCTGAACCGGGAGCTTTGTTCCGAAACGGCATGGATTGTAGTGACCATGTCGCCTGCCGTCAATCTCAATCTTCCATTTTGCATAGACGCGCTCGGCATCTGCTTTTCCCACCCAACCTACCGTCTATAATGCCGCTGATACTACCTTAACCCATCGGCGAACTCTGCTACAACTGTACTGAAGTTCAGGCATGCACAACGAAGATCAACTGGTCGAAAGAATAGTACGAGCTGTCCCCTCCGTTTTGGGGCGGCGTGACGATGGTGCGCTGGCCTTCGGAATTGGCGATGACTCCGCGGTCTTGTCGTCTCACCGTCATACGGATTGGGTTTTGAGCTGCGACGCCTTTTTAGAGGGAGTCCATTTTCTACCGAATGCCCATCCGCCCGACTCCGTTGGGTACAAGTCGCTCGTTCGCGCCACTAGCGACCTGGCTGCAATGGGCGCATCGCCTCGATACTTCCTAATGACACTCGCACTACCAACGTCCCGAATTGGAACTTGGCTCGACGCGTTTCTCGCCGGATTGGGCCGTGCGTCTCGCTATCTAGGAATGCGGCTCATAGGGGGAGACACAACCAGATATCGGACAGTGGCGATCAGCATCACCGTCCTCGGCGAAGTATCCCGCCGCCGTGCGCTCACCCGATCAGGAGCGAAACCAGGTGACCTTGCATATGTTACCGGCAAACTGGGCCGCGCTCAGCTCGGATTGGAGCTAATGCGAAGGAAGGAGCTCGCGCACCGAAAAGAGCTGCGAACCCTGTTGCTCCAGCATTTATATCCTCGGATTCACGTGAAGCTCGGCGAATGGCTCGCTCACAACCGGATCGCGACCGCAATGATGGACATTTCCGACGGTCTCTCGACAGATCTCGCCCGCCTCTGCACCGCCAGCGGGGTCGGTGCCCGGATCGACTTCCACCTCCTGCCGCACGTCACGATCCCGGCGACTCTCTTCCGCACAGCCAGGAAGCTGAAATTGAATCCCTTCCCAATGGCGCTTCACGGCGGCGACGATTATGGCCTCCTCTTTACGGTCCCTCCTCGGCGGACAAAGAGGCTTCAGCGTGCGCCCGAGTTTTCGAAACTCACCTGCATCGGTGAGATCACGTCCGGCCGGAAAATCCTGCTTGTCAACGACGACGGCTCCGCCACACCGCTTGAAGCTCGAGGATGGGATCCGTTCAGCCGCAAATGAATCACTCGGCATGGTAGAGTTTCGCCCACAACTGCCGGGGAGTGCGAAACGATGCGATTCAATGATCCGAAATGTTCGCGGGTATCTGAAATCCTTTCGATCGTCCTTTTCCTCAGTCCTAGCTCTATCCTTGAACAGTCGACGGCTCGACCACCCGGCCCCACGCCGGCAATCGCTTCTGGATCCATCGCTGAGCAACGTACCGCTCGCGCGCTTGAGTCCGTCCGCCAGAATCCGCTCGAGCTGCGTGAGTTTCTCGTGCGCATGCCCAAAGGGGCCGACCTTCACAATCATCTGGCGGGCGCCGTGTACGCCGAATCCTGGATTCGCGATGGCGCCGACGACAAGCTTTGCGTCGACCTCGACATACTCTCGCTCTTCAAGACCGAGACCATGACGCGCAGCATCCCGCCCCAGCCCGTTTGCGGCGAAGGACACATCGCGGTGTCGCACGCGTTCGAAGATCAGCAGCTCTACGATTCGCTCGTGGATGCATTCTCGATGCGCTCCTTTGTTCCTTCTGCCGGCGTCAGCGGCCACGATCACTTCTTCGATTCGTTCGCAAAATTCCTGGTAATCGATCCGCGTCACACCGGTGAATCGCTCGACGAAGTTTCCTCCCGCGCCGCCACTCAAAACGAGCAGTACCTCGAATTGATGGATACGCCCCCCTTCGGCCACACGATTCAGCTAGCGAATGACCTCGCCTGGCAGGATGATCTCGCCAAATGTCGACAGGCGCTGCTCGATCGCGGCCTGCGCGATGATATCGCCGTCGCACGCGCTCATTGGGACCGGGCTGAGAAGCTTCGAAACGAGCGTCAGCATTGCGGACAGCCCGACGCCTCTGCCGGCTGCAAGGTCGAAATTCGTTTCCTCTATCAGGTGCTTCGCGGGTTTCCAAAACAGCAGGTATTCGCGCAGGCGCTGCTCGGCTTCGAAGTGGCGTCGGTCGATCCGCGCGTCCTCGGTATCAATTTCGTGATGCCCGAGGATGGCTACATCTCAATGACCGATTACGCGCTCCAAATGCGCATGGTTGATTTTCTTCACGGCCTTTATCCCAAGGTTCGCATCACTCTGCATGCCGGTGAAATCGCGCCGGGGCTCGTTACTTATGAAGGCCTCTGCTGTCACGTTCGCCTCGCAGTCAACGAAGGACACGCCGAACGCATCGGTCACGGCGTAGACGTGATGTATGAAAATCGTCCCTACGGCTTACTGAAGGAAATGGCTGCAAAGCATGTGATGGTCGAAATCAATCTAACGAGCAATGACGTAATTCTCGGCGTTACAGGAAACTCGCATCCATTCCCGCTCTATCGCAAGTTTGGCGTGCCCGTCGCTCTCTCAACCGATGACGAAGGCGTTTCCCGCATCGATCTCACGCACGAATACGTCCGCGCGGTTCAAACCTACAATCTGCACTATACCGACCTCAAAAAACTGGTGCGCACAAGTATTGAGCACGCATTTCTGCCGGGCCCAAGCCTATGGGCAACTCAGGATGATTTCTCTCGCGCGAATGCAGCCTGTTCGAAAGATTCACTCGGCGCGGAAAGCCCCACCGCAGATTGCGCCACGTTTCTGCAATCAAGCGAACGAGCCCGGCAACAATGGGAACTTGAACGCCGATTCCGCGCTTTCGAATCAACTTTTTGAGGGTTTGTTGGCGTCTCGCTAATCCCACTGCGCTAATTTGGCTTGGGCGTAGGTGCCGAGATTTTTTGCAGCGGCTTCACCACAGCGGTTGCTGCTGCTGGCGGTACCGATGGCGGCGCTGCGGGAGTCTTCGCCGGAGGCACAGCCTGCGTCCGCGTCAATCCCTGCTCGGCAGCATCCGCGGGCGGCGCCGTGTCCGGGGTATCCACCTTTACCTGATGCCCGCCTGCTTCCTTCTCGAGCGGCACCACATTCTGAAAATCCTGCGCTGGATACGCCTCCACCGCCTGCTGCATGAACTCGATCCAGATCGGCAGTGCCGCGCGCGCTCCCGTTTCTTTTTTCCCGAGCGATACGCGCTTGTCATCGTTCCCTACCCACACGCCCGCGGTGATGTGTGGGGTGAACCCGAGATACCACGCATCGGTGAAATCGTTTGTCGTTCCTGTCTTCCCCGCTGAAACGCGTCCCAACTCTTTCGCGCGCACCCCGGTGCCAAATTGCACTACTTCTTCGAGCATCGCCGTCATCGTCCGCGCCACGTCGGGCTGAACCACATCCTTAATATCCGGCCGTTGCTCTTCGAGCACTGCACCGTCATAAGAAGTTACGCGCCGGATATAGTGCGGCTCGATGTGGATTCCGTCGTCGGGAAATACAGTGAACGCGGACGTGTGCTCCATCAACGTCAGGTCAGCCGAGCCAAGCGCCAGCGGTAAATAGGGTGGAAGCGGACTCGTAATTCCAAATCGCCGCGCCATGTCGATCGTGTTCTGCACGCCGACGTGCTCCAGCAATCGCACCGCCGGCACGTTGCGCGAATCGGCCAACGCCCGCCGCAACGTGATCCGCCCCTCGAATTTCAAATCGTAATTCTTTGGCGAGTAGTTCTGTCCCCCGCTCCGAAACGTCACTGGCTCATCCACGATCGTATCGAATGGCGACGCTCCCTGCTCGAGCGCCGTCGCGTACACGTACACTTTGAACGAGCTGCCCGTCTGTCGCACCGCCTGCGTCGCGCGATTGAACTTGGATTGGTCGAAATCGTACCCGCCGACCATCGCCTTCACTTCGCCCGTCGGATTGTCGATGGCTAGCAACGCCGCCTGTGCCACGGGCTGCTGTTCGAGTTGCACGTGCAACGTCGAGCCTGCAACCTCCTTGATCGACGCCACAACTAGATCGCCAACCTTCAAAAGCTGCGATGGTGATTTCTTCCCCGTCCATGCGAAATCCGCGGGCGTTAGCATCGCGTGAGACGCGCCAATCCTAATCGTCGCAAATGTCGGTTCGACCGCCGTTACAAGGCCCGGAATATAGTCGCCCTTCGCGATCGTGCCGCGCCACGCGTCATTTTGATACGCGTCCAGTTTGCTCGAAGGACTCTGCGCGCCGGAGTTTTGCGTGAGAATATTCGGCAGATTCCCGCGCCAACCGTGCCGCCGGTCATAGGCGTGCAATCCGTCGCGGACAGCCTGCTCGGCAGCCTTTTGCATCGTGACGTTCAGCGTCGTGTAAACGCGCAAGCCCTGTTCGTGGACAGCCGCCGTCCCGTACGTGTGTTCGAGGTATTGTCGGATCTCCTCGACGAAATAGGGCGCAAAATCATTGCGGGCGGATGACACGTGGAGCCCCAGCGGCTCTTTCTCGGCCGCCGCCGCCTGCGCTTGCGTCACTTTCCGATCGTGCGCCATCAGAGAAAGTACCAGATTCCGCCGCGCCAGCGCCCGTTCCGGATGCGCAATCGGAGAATAAGTCGGCCCGCGAATGATCGCCGCAAGCGTCGCAGCCTCAGGAAGCGTCAGCTGCGCGACAGGCTTGCCAAAATAATATTCTGACGCCGCCTCGAGTCCATAATTTCCCGCACCCAGATAGATCTGGTTGCAGTACATCGTGAAGATCTGTTCCTTCGTGTAGTGGCGCTCGATCTCGATCGCAAGAATCGTCTCCTGCATCTTGCGATGGAAGCTGCGGTCCGCACGGTTCAGGAAAAGCCCGCCGGCAAGCTGCATCGTGAGCGTGCTCGCGCCCTCTTTCATTCCATGATGACGAACATCGTGCCACGCGGCTTCCAGCACTCGCGGAAAATCCACGCCCCAGTGCTCTTCGAAATGCTGGTCTTCCGTGGTGAAGATTGCATCTCTCAGAAGTTTGGGAATCTGTCCGTAGGTCAGCAGGATTCTGCGCTGTAAAGCGAACGTTCCGATCGACTGCCCGTCGTCCGCATACAGCTCGGTCACAACGTCTGGCCGGTAGTCCTCGAGTGCATGAATCTCAGGCAGATCGCTCGAATAAACGAACAGAACGCCGGTTGCCGCGCCGATGCCGATCGAACACAGCACCAGAAATCCAAACGCAAGGCGCCCAAAAAGCGTGCCTCCGCCGATCTTCATCGTCGCTCGGTAAAATCGTTCCATTAAACGGTCATTCTATCGCATCCAGCCACATCTGGCCGGTCACTACCTTTATGGGGTGTTTCCAGATTTGTTGTGCCGAATCCAAAACCCCGAATCCCAAACCCTTGGATGCAAGCCACAACGGTTGGAGTAGTATTGCCCGTTGCAAAGAAGTGGGTGGGCGAAGTTTTAGTGAAAATATGGAAGCGGATCCAATTCTATTTCGCGATTTGACGTATGTATTCCTGGCCGCTGTACTGGGCGGACTGCTCGCCTGGCGCCTGAAACTTCCGCTCATCCTCGGTTTCGTCGTCGGCGGTGTCGTTATTAGTCCTTTCACGCCGGGCCCCCAGCTTTCCGATTTGCACACCTTCGAGGTCTTCGCAGAAGTTGGCGTTGTCCTGCTGATGTTTTCAATCGGCGTCGAATTTTCGATTCCAGACTTGATGCGCGTGAAATGGGTGGCGCTCGGCGGCGGATCGCTCGGCATCCTGATGTCGATCACGCTCGCTCTCATTGCTTCCAGGCTCGCCGGATGGAGCACGACGCAGGGCATCGTCGTCGGCGCCACGATTTCTGTCGCGAGCACGATGGTGATGGCGCGCCTCCTCGCCGACCGCGGCGCTCTCGGCACCACCTACGGACGCGTCATGATCGGCATCACGCTCGTGGAGGACCTCGCAGTCGTCTTTATGACCGTCGTCCTTCCCGTCTTTAATGGTCCCGCCGAAGGCCGTTTACAAAAAATTGCCTGGACGCTCGGAAAAGCAGTTCTGCTCCTAGTTCCTCTTGCGTTCCTCGCAATAACTGTGGTTCCACGGCTTCTTCGGCGCGCGCGCCGCACCAAGGATCCGGAGATTTTCCTGCTGGTCGCCATCGCCATCTGTCTTGCTTCCGCGGCGCTGGCACAAACGCTCGGCTTCTCTGTCGCGCTCGGCGCTTTTCTCGCCGGCGTCTCAATCAGCGGCTCGGAAGACCTGCATGACGCTCACACCACACTCTTACCTCTGCGCGACGCGTTCGTCGCGATGTTTTTCGTCTCGCTTGGCACGCTCGTGGTTCCGACAGTGATAGTTCACAATCTTCCGCTGCTTGGCGTCATGCTGATCCTGATCGTCTTCGGTAAATTCGGTATCTGGTTTGCTGTGATGAGGATCTTCCGCTATTCCAAATGGACCGCCATCGCCGTCGCCGCTGGGCTCACGCAAATCGGCGAGCTTTCCTTCATTCTCGTGGAAGTCGCGCGAAAGTCGGGCATGGTCGGCGAGGAGATCTTCACCGCGACTCTCGCCGCGTCATTGATTTCGATTTTCCTGAACGTATTTATCGTGCGAGGTGTGCTGAAATGGGTGGAACCGAAGCTTCCTGTTGCCGAACGCGCCTCGGCTGCATCGTTAAAAGAATCACCCGCTTAAAAATTAACCTAGCGCCGCCTCCGCGTCCTTGATCGTCGGATACGTTTTGAAAAGTTGTGAGACGTGCGTCATGTCGAGGAGCGCCGTCACCTGTTTGTTCATCCCTGCGAATGCGAGTTTGCGCTTCCCTCTCTGCGCGCCCACGTGCGCAGCGACTAGCGCTCCGAGTCCCGCTGAATCAATGAAATCTACATCGCTGAAGTCGAGCACGAGTGCGGGGCCCGTCTCCGTGCGCATCGCATCTTGAAACGTGAAAACAGTTTGAATATTGAGAGAACCCTTTAAATGCAGCACGCGCTGGCCCTCTCGCGCGCCGGCAAACGCCATAATCTGCAGATTTTCTTTCGCCATAGAGCCGGATTCTAGCTAAAACAGCGAACGCCGCTGAGCCGGCTGTGACAGTCGCGGCCGAATTGTGAATATTCTGTTACAAACGACTGCTGACTCGTCCAAGCTCATGATTGAGACCTACTTTCGCGACATGTTCTCCTGGTCTGCCACGATCGCATCCGCTTCGATCTCAACCAGCATCTCCGGAGAAACAAGCGCGCCCACCTGTACCATCGAGCACGCCGGGCGGATTTGCCCGAAAAATTCCCCGTGCGCTCGCCCAACCTTCTCCCAGTCGCCGATATTGATCACGAAGATTCGCGTTCGAACCACGTCCGAAAGCTTCGCACCCGCCTTCACCAGCGCCGACTCGATATTGCGGATCGTCTGCACGGTTTGCGCATAGGCGTCCTTGTCCCCGACCACTTTTCCATTGGCATCTGTCGCCGTCGTGCCCGCTACGTGAACGTACGGTCCCATTCGCACCGCCCGCGAGTAACCCACGATTGGCTCCCAAGGCGTCCCCGACGAAATATTTTGTCGTTCCATTTTGTCTCCTGCGAATTCGCTCTCACGCAAACGCCTATAACTCCGGAGCCTGCGAGGTTTCTGCTGGCTTTGTGTTCTGCCTATCCTCCGTCCTCTGTGTCCTCTGCGTCCTCTGTGTTTAAGAATGCCGCCGCCGAAAGAATATCACGCAGTGAGGTTCGTTCTCTCGCTCGGGGAACATTCGCCGAAACTGCGCTGGACAGATTTTTCCGAACTCTCTAAGCTGTGTTTTCAGCTCGCCGGAGGAGAAACATCCGCACATGAAGTGCAACAACATTCTCGAAACCATGGGCAGCACGCCCCTGATCCGGCTCAATCGCCTCACCAAAAGCATCGAGCCTGAAATTTACGTGAAGGCCGATTACATGAACCCCGGCGGCTCAGTGAAAGACCGCATAAGCAAGTGGATGATTGACGACGCCGAGCGCCGCGGCGTCCTGAAACCGGGCGGCACGATTATCGAAGGCACCTCCGGCAATACGGGCATGGGACTTGCTCTCGTCGCCGTCACGCGAGGCTACAAAGTCGTATTCACCATCAACGACAAGCAATCGCGCGAGAAAATCGATCTGCTGAAAGCTTTCGGCGCCGAAGTGATCGTCTGCCCCACCGCCGTCGAACCGGAAGACCCGCGCAGCTACTATTCGGTCGCCAAAAAACTCGCGCGCGAAATTCCCAACTCCTACTATCCGAACCAGTACGAAAATCCGATGAATCCGCAGGCCCACTACGAAACCACCGGCCCGGAGATCTGGGACGATACCGAAGGAAAAATCACCCACTTCGTTTGCGGTATGGGGACAGGAGGCACGATCAGCGGCGTCGGCCGCTACCTGAAAGAAAAAAATCCGGACATCAAAATCATCGGCGTCGATCCGGTAGGCTCACTCTACTACGATTTCGTAAAGTTGGGCAAAGTAGGCAAGGCCACCACCTACGTTGTGGAAGGAATTGGCGAAGATTTTTTCCCCGGTACGATGAATCTGAAAATCATCGACGATGTAGTTCAGGTGAACGACGAAGAATGTTTTGTCTGGGCCCGCCGCCTCGCCAAGAAGGAAGGGATTTTCACGGGCGGCTCGGGCGGCGGCTGCGTTTCCGGCGCCCTGCGCATAGCGAAAAATTGCAAGAAAGGCGATTTCATCGTCGTATTTCTTCCCGACTCCGGCACCCGCTATCTCAGCAAAATTTATAACGACGGCTGGATGCAGGAGCACGGATACGTCGATGCCGAAGTGGCAATTTCGGCCGCAGACGTGATTCGCGTGAAGCATCAAAACGGAAAATCGCGCGACCTCGTCATCGTCCGCCCCTATCAGACCGTCTTTCACGCGCTGCAGACCATGCAAAAAGAAGATATTTCGCAGTTGCCCGTCCTCGAAGACGACAATCACTCGATCGGCACCATCTTTGAAGACCAGATTCTCAATCTCGCCCTGCAGGGAAAAGACTTGCGCAAACTCGTCATCCGCGAAGTGATGGGTCCGGCGCTCCCGCAAGTCCCATCGAATGCTCCCGTCGAGCGCATCACTCACATCCTGAGCCACGACAGCCCCGCCGTTTTCGTCGAAATGCCCGGCGGCAAACTCGAAGTCCTCACCAAATTCGACCTGATGGACACAATCTCCGGCCTCGTCTCCCAATCCCGCTGATCCAGGCCAAGATTTCTGCTCGGTAGCCCGACAAACGCCAGTCCTCGTCGTGGGCCTTTTTTCCCGCCGGCGCTCAAATTACCAATCGCTCAGTTCGTCCCCCGCGCTCGTTGACACCGCGACCCACGCAACGTAAAGCGTCTCGCTCGCCTTCGCTATCGCCGCGAATGCTACAATTAGAGTTTTGCCGCCTACCTCTGGCGGCATCAGGTGACTTAAGCACAATGCGCATTGACGATTTCAACGAGCGCCTCCGTCAATCCATCCTCGTCGCCGACGGAGCGATGGGCTCGCTCCTCTACGAATCCGCCGGTCCTCAGCGCTGCGTGGATGAACTCAATTCGTCCGACGCCGAGGCCGTGTTTCGCATCCACCAGACCTACATCGAATCCGGCGCGCAGCTGATCGAAACGAATACCTTCGGCGCGAACCGTCATAAGCTCGCGCAGCTCGGCATGTCCGACCGTGTCGCCGAGCTCAACCATCGCGGCGTCAAAATCGCCCGTGAGGCGCGCGAAGCTGCGAAGCACGAAGTCCTGATCGCTGGTTCGATCGGCCCGCTCGGTATCGTTCGTCAGGTCCTTGATTTGCCCTATGAGCAGATTTTTGGAATTTTCAAAGAGCAGGCCGGCGCGCTAGAAGAACGCGGCGTCGATCTCTTCCTCATCGAAACTTTCAGCGACCTCGATGAACTCCTCACTGCAATTGACGCGATTCGCTCGTTTTCGAACCTTCCCATCGTCGCCGAAATGACTTACTCCGAGGAAGGCGCCACGATGGGCGGCATGCGCCCGCAGGGTGCCTGGGAAAAGTTGAAGCAAAAAAATATTCAGGTTGTGGGCGCCAACTGCACCATCGGTCCTCAATACTTGCTCCCAGTTCTGCGTGAACTTAACGGAATCGACATGCCGCTCTCGGCGATGCCCAATGCTGGATTCCCCAAGCGCGTAGGCGACCGGATTGTTTATCCGAAATCGTCTCCGGAATATTTCGCCCTCTTCGCCGAAGAAGCGGCCGAGCTCGGTGTTCGACTGCTCGGCGGATGCTGCGGCACCACGCCGGAACATATTCGTGCAATGGCGGTCGCGGTCAAAAAACTGCGTCCACCGAAATCGGGGGCAGATGGAAAACCAGGCAGCGTCGAAGTACTCGAACCCCAAGAGCGCACGAAACGTCTCAAGACGCGCGAGCCTGAAAGCAAGCTCTGGAAAAAATTGCAAGCGCAGCAGTTTGCGGTGTCTGTCGAAATTGATCCTCCGAAAGGAGTTTCAATCGATCGCATCGTCGAGCAAGTCAGCCGCGTCATGGCCAACAGTCATGTCGATTCGATTGACATCAATAGCGGCACGCTCGCCCGCGTCGGAATGGATGCGCTGGTGCTCGCAGGCGCGCTCGAAGCCCACGGCTTCGAAACGATCCCGCATCTAACAACGCGCGACGCCAACATCATCGGCCTGCAGGCGATGCTGCTCGGCGCCTGGGCCGTCGGCGGCGTGCGCAACGTCCTCGCGATCACGGGCGATCCGCCATCACTCGGCGATCATCCGGAGACGAGCGGCGTGTACGAAGTCGACTCGATCGGCCTCGTGAAAGTCCTCGCGCGGTTGAATCAAGGCACCGACTGGGCCGGCAAAGCGCTCGGCGGTGCAACGAATTTCACAATCGGCGTCGCCGTAAATCCGGTTGCGGAAGATATCGATGAGGAGCTGCGCCGCTTCGAAGCAAAGATCCAGGCCGGTGCGCACTTCGCGATGACGCAACCGATTTTCGATCCCGCGCACTGGCAACGCTTTTTGAAGCGCCTCGGCGGCAAATCGCCGGTTCCGGTGCTCGTCGGCTTGTGGCCGCTCACGAGCTACAAACAAGCCCTGCGTCTAAATAACGAAGTGCCCGGAATCGTGATTCCCGATGTGACGCTGAAAGAAATGGAAAAGGCGGGCGAGAGCGCCCGCGCTCGCGGTTTCCTGCTCGCCCGAAAAATGCTTGACTGGGCCCGAACTGCCCGCAGCGAAGGAATTGCCGGCGCTTATTTGATTCCGCCCTTCAAGCGCTACGAAGAAGTACTCGAGTTGTTCACCTAAATTCGCAGTTGCCGGTCCCAATTACACTGCGTCGGCGAAATCCGCCGGGCCTCGCGGAAGCGTACAAGAGGCGGAGGGACTGCCATGCGAATCTGTCATGCCGCTGCCATCTTCCTCTTTTTGTTCGTTTTCGCTTCTCTGTCGCGCGCTGGTGAAAATCTAAAGATCAATCCGAAGCTCGACTACTCGAGCGATAGTAACGACGGCCCACTCATCACCGGCGATCACATGGATGCTGGCGCTGCAGCCGATCGCGTCAACTACGTTCTCATGTATGGCGAGGCATGCTACAACTCGAAGCGTCAGGCACGCCGCACAGTCGCGCTGTACGAGAAGTATCGCGGCCGCGTCAACTTTGTGATCGTTGACCTCGACCAACCTCTCTCACCGGCGCAATCCGAGCTGGTAAAGAGCCACTACAAAGGCTCGATTCCGCACGTCGCCGTTCTCGATAAGACGGGCAAACCCGTGTACGATGCCGCAGGCGAGGTGAGCGAAGCGGAAATTAGCGGTGTGTTGGACAAGTCTCTGGCGCCATAGACAAAAGATGACAATCGAAGTCTAAAAAAACCAGAAGCGTTTTTTGCCGCGTGGTCCGCGAGAATCGGATTTCCTCAAGCCACCTTCACTGGCTTCCGGAACGAAAGGCAGCGGCCGTCCTTCGAATGCAGCGAGTGGGTTATCTACCAGCAGCGCCCGCGCTACATCTTCGCCGTGCGTCTTCGCCACCCAGTCGAACGTTTCCTTCAAACGCAATGGCCTCGACGTCACATTGTGCGCGTCGCTCGCGATAAAATGCACTGCTCCTTCCGCGAGCCATTGCTGCGAAGCTTCCTGCGCAGCCCTGCCGAATTTCCCGAGCAGCGATTGCGCGGTCACCTGCGCGTAGCAACCCTGCCCCAACCACTTGAAGAGCCGCTCGGGTTGTGCGCGAATCAACGGGTTCCGTTCCGGATGCGTAACAATCGGAACCAATCCCGCGAGTTGCAAATTATGCAGCGCTTGGTCAAGCGCGGGCGGAATCGAAAAATCGGCAAATTCCACGAGCAAATAATTTCTCTGGTTCAGCGTATAACGGCTCGGGTCGAAGCGAATGTCTTCGAGATTTTCGTAGCTCAGATGGAAATCGCAGCCCGTCGCAAGAATCAAGCGCCCTTCGAAAAGCCGCTGCAATTCATCGCGGCGCTCCCTGATTTTCGCGGAATCGAATGAGAAATTCGGATGTGCATGGGGCGTGCCGATCACGTGTGTGATGCCGTCGGCGATCGCCATCTCCGCCATGGCGATCGAAATTTCAAAGGAATCGGGACCGTCATCGAGCCCCGGGAGAATATGGCAGTGAATGTCGATCACTGCAGGCGAGAATAGCGCAGCGTGCTTCGGTTGACAATCGGGCGCGTGCGCACGTGTGCCACTCCGAATTTCATCTCTTTCCGCTTTTTCCTAACTCGCCAGCTCGGCGCGGTCTACGACACCCTTGCCCCTCACATCTCTTCAGTAGGGGCACGGCACGCCGTGCCCGAACGCGCCAACAGCACTCGCGCCTTATAGCACACTCACGCCGGCGATTTTGCGGCGGCATCTTTGTCCTGCTTTCGGACCCCTGCTATCATGCTGTTTCAATTCTAAGTATTTTTCGAATCTGCTGGCCGACAGATAAGCGCAAGGAGAGTAAGTGTGGAGCGGAAACCTGAGTTTTTTGCTGGCAAGAACATCAAGATCGGAATTATCGGCTGCGGATACGTGGGACTCCCTCTCGCGCTCCGCTTTGCCGACGTCGGCCGGCGCGTTACGGGATTCGACCTCGATCAGTCCAAAATCGACAAACTGAATGCCGGCCAATCGTACATTCAGCACATTCCAGCCGATAAAATCAAAGCTCACGTCGATGCAAAACTTTTCGATGCGACATCCGATTTCACCCGTCTTCGCGAAATGGATGCTGTCCTCATCTGCGTCCCCACTCCTCTCGACGAGCGGCGCGAGCCGGACCTCAGCTTCGTCGAGAATACCGCGCGCGCCATCGCGCCCAACTTGCAACGCAATCAGCTTATCGTTCTCGAAAGCACCACTTATCCCGGCACAACCGAAGAGTTGGTGCTGCCGATCCTCGAAAAGGGAGGCCTGCGCTGCCCGATCGCTCACGCTGATGGCGCCGAGAGCATCGCCACCGACTTTTATCTCGCCTTTTCGCCGGAACGCGAAGATCCCGGCAACAAACAATTCGGCCTCGCGCAGATTCCTAAAGTCGTCGGCGGCGTGAATCCGCCGAGCGGTCGCGCGGCCGCCGAATTGTACGCGCAGATTGTCTCGAAGGTGATTCCGGTCAGCTCCACGCGCGCCGCCGAAATGGTCAAACTCCTTGAAAACATTTTCCGCTGCGTGAATATCGCGCTTGTGAATGAACTAAAACAGCTCTGCCTTCGCATGAACCTCGACATCTTCGAAATTATCGATAGCGCCGCCACAAAACCCTTCGGCTTCATGCCCTTTTATCCTGGCCCGGGCCTAGGAGGCCACTGCATCCCCGTCGATCCGTACTATTTGTCCTGGAAAGCTCGCGAATATGATTTCGCCACGCGCTTCATCGAATTGGCCGGCGAAGTGAACACCGCGATGCCCTACCATGTTGTGGACGCAGTCGCCGCCGCGCTAAACGAGCGCAAGAAATCAATCAAGGGCTCGAAGATTCTCATACTCGGCATGGCATACAAAAAGGACGTCGACGACCTCCGCGAGTCGCCATCGCTCAAGCTCCTCGAATTGCTCACGGCTCGCGGCGCCCTCCTCGATTACAACGATCCCTACTTCGCCGCGCTCCACAAAATGCGCCACTACGATTTTTCCAAAATGCGCTCGGTTGACCTGTCTCCCGAGCGCCTCGCAAGCTACGATTGCGTGCTGATCGCCACCGATCACTCAAGCTATGACTATGACGCCATCGCTCGCGACGCCAAGCTTGTCGTTGACACGCGCAACGCCACTCGCCGCGTAAAACAGCATCGCGAAAAGATCGTCAACTGCTAGCCCATTCGCCAATGAACCGTGAGCGCTGTTTACTCAAAAACGCCCCAGTCAGACAGTCCCATTGCGTGGGGCGTTCTCGGAAGCTATCGTCGCTATATGGGAACCATCACCTCTCCGAAACCAGACTGGAAGACCGATGCGGGCCGTCGTCGCAGCATGCGTGTTCTCCTCAGTGTTCCCATTCTCGTGAGCGGAAAAACAGCTGAAAATCAGGACTTCAAGGAAGAGACGCGCACTCTCGTCGTCAATGCGCATGGCGCCTTGATCGCACTTGAAGCGCAGGTTGCCGCTCAACAACTCCTTACCCTCTCAAATAAAGCAACTCGGGAATCGATTGATTGCCGCGTGGTGCATCTCGGAAGCGCGCAAGGCGGTAAAACGCAGGTAGGCGTGGAATTCGTCAAGCCTTCAGGTAAGTTCTGGCAGATCGATTTTCCTCCGGATGATTGGGTCGTTCCGGAAAACTAAGCGATCTCTCGCGCCGCCAGGTCGATCCGCCCTATTGCACAGCGGAAACTAACTCCACTCGTAGGTTTCCAAACGGCATTTCCGCGAGCATCAGCACCGGCGTTCGCGCCGCGTCATGCGCCAACCACGCCGTGAAATTTGTCCCCGGCAGTTCCTTCCCCCGCTGAAACAAGCGAATCGAGATCTTCGATACCGAAAATTTCCCCGCCGCTACCGCTAATGTCTCGGCCGGAGCGTCCAGCCGCGCCCGCATGTCGTACACATCGTGACCATCGTAAACCGGCGCCCGAAACTCGCTCGTCTGCTGCCAATCCACGCCCCGCAAAGCGTACGCGGCCCCGAGAGGATCGCGCGTGCCGGCCGTAACTACGACTCCTGCTGCATGGCCTCGAGCCGGTTGCCCCTCCGCCAAAAAATTGAAAACTTCGGTCTGCTTTTGTCCCATCTCGTTCAAGTACGTTTCGTATTGCCGGCTCTCGAGCGTCGCCGCGTCGGTATAGGAATCGAATTGGTCGTCCACCGCAATGAGCGCCCGCATCGGGCTCAGCGTATGCGCGGATGCACGAAAATGCCACGTCCCCCAGCCCATCAAGTCGCGGCGCTCCGGCACGGTCAGTTCAATGGACGCTGCGTTCGTAAAACTCGCCCACGCCACTCGATAGTCGAGTTTCTCGCCGATACGAAATGGCATCGGTGCTTCGCCAGACACATTCGATGCTCTCTTCGCGCTGTGCCCCGACGATTGCACTCGCCCCGGCGTAACCGACGCTCCAAAGCACGTGGCCACCCCGATTGCTGCGCACAAAATCAAGCTGGCGCGAGAAACCAATCTCCAATTCGCTCGGGAATAAAGTCGAGAACTCATCAGGATTTCTCGTGCACTCCGTGCCTCTGCATCTCCGTGTTCTCTGTGTTAGTTTCCGTTGTTATTACAATTTCAAATCAACCCGCACACCCAAACAGCAGCGTTCCTTGTCCGCGCCCAACGCCTAAGCTATATTCAAGCGTACTCCAACGGCAGCACGCCGGCCACCGCGTCCGAAATCCGCATTGCGCAAACGTCTCGGCGCGCATCAACCGGGAATCTCAGGAGAATCCCCGCATGCGCTATCTCGTCACGGGCGGCGCCGGCTTCATCGGCTCAAATATCGTTGACGAACTTATCCGCAGAAATCACGAAGTCGTTATCCTCGACGATCTCTCCGCCGGCAACGAATCCAATCTTTCCTCCGTGCGCAGTAAAATCGATCTTCGCATTGGAAGCATCACCGACCTCGCCACCGTGCAATCGGCGGTCAAAGGCGCCGATTACGTGGTGCATCTCGCCGCTCGCACTTCCGTGCCGCGTTCCGTCAAAGATCCGCTCGACACCAATTTCGTCAATATCGATGGCACGCTCAACGTCCTCGTCGCTGCCCGCGACGCAAAAGTCCGCCGCTTCGTGTACGCCGCCTCCTCAGCGGCTTACGGCGAAACCCCCACGCTGCCCAAAACCGAATCCATGCAGCCCGAGCCGATTTCTCCCTATGGCGTCACCAAATACGTTGGCGAGCTGTACGCGCAGGCCTTCGGCCTCACCTATGGCCTTGAGAACGCCTCCGTCCGCTACTTCAATGTCTTCGGCCCGCGCCAGGATCCCACCTCGCAATATTCCGGCGTTCTATCGCGCTTCATGCTGGCCGTCATTCAAAATCAGCCGCCTGTCATCTACGGTGACGGCGAACAATCGCGCGACTTCACCTACATCGACAATATCGTGGACGAAACTCTTCGCGCCTGCGATTCCAAAGATGCCTCCGGAAAAGTTTTCAACGGCGGCACAGGCGTGCGCATTACTCTCAACCAGGTTATAAAACTCCTCGAAAAAATCGCCGGTAAGAAAATCCAACCCAAATACGATCCGCCTCGCGCTGGCGACATCCGTGACTCGCAGGCCGACGTTTCCCTCGCGCAAAAAATCCTCGGCTACCAGCCTGCCGTCCAATTTGAAGAAGGTCTCCGGCGCACTTGGAACTGGTACTCTCAGGCCTATACAAAAAGTTAGGCCCGCCGCTATTCTGTCTACAGGTTTGCCACGATTGATGTATTGGCGGTGTCGGCCGAGTCACGATTGGCCGAGGCAAGTTTTCTTCAACGATTCAGCTGCGAGCTGAAAAACGTAACCACAGTGCGGTTGAAGCGGTCGTGGAATTCTTTACGAACGCGAACGATGCGCAATTTAGACGCAACCGCGGCACTTTCGAGTCTACGCCTCTCGGCCGTTCAGATACTCCGGCAATTCGACCAAGCTATCCAGCATCAAGTCCGGCGGATGCGCTTTCATTCCTTCCATGCCCAGCCCATAGCTCACGCCGCAAGCCCACGTCCCCGCATTCCGCGCGGTCCGCACGTCCACGTCCGAATCGCCGACGATCATCGCCTCGCGAGGCACAGCTCCCAGTTCGCGCAATAGCGTTTCCGTTCCCATGGGGTGGGGCTTCTTCTTTTCGAAGCTGTTGCCTCCGTAAACGTAGCGGAAATAGCGCAGCAAGCCCAACCCATCCAGAATCGCGCGGCTGAAGTGCACCGGCTTGTTCGTCAGCACCGCCATCGGATGCCCTTCGAGAAGCGCGAGCCCTTCCCTCACGCCCGGATAAGGCACCGTGTTGTCGAGCATGTGCGCGCGGTAGTAACTCAGGAAATGCGCGAGCCCGGCGTCCACCTCCTCGTCGCTCGCGCTTTCGCCCAGAGCGCGCCGCACCAGCATCGGCGCTCCGTTTCCTACATAGCTGTAAATCGTCCCGTGCGATAGCGGCTCGCGCTTCATGTGCTCGAGCGTCGCATTCACGGCGTGCGCCAGGTCGAGCTTCGAATCGATCAGCGTCCCATCCAGATCGAAGATCAGAATGCGCACTTCAGCGAAACGGTTGTCGACTCCCGCCAACGGCTCCCCCGCCCTTTGCGCGCATGCGTAGCCGCCGAGAACAAACGGCTCGCAAGACAACGCGCCTGAATGGGCGCACCTATTGTAAGACAGGTAGCACAAGCTGCAGCTCGTCCTGACAAGCAAAGGGCCTGTGCTGCTGTCGCGACACTGCGACGCGCGCGCCTCGACTTCCGCGGCCACTCCCTGTATTATCCCTGCCCATGAGACTTTCAGCGCGCAACCGCATCATCGGCAAAGTGGAAGAAATTTATCTCGGCGACATCATGGCGCACATCGTCGTCCGCGCGGGCGAAGTGATTATCGAAAGTGTGATCACGCGACGCAGCGCTGACGAAATGAAGCTGAAAGTCGGCGACACAGTCGGCGCCATCATTAAGTCAACGGAAGTGATTTTGGAAAAAGCTTAGCGGCGCCTGCCCTTCCCGCCGTTTCGCCAGCGAGAGCAACGAACTAACAAGAATCGGGCTTCGTGAATCTTTCCACTCGACAAGCCGGCGCCGCAACGATCGTGGACGTCAACGGTGACGTCACGCTCTACAACGCGCCGCAGCTCCGCGCCATGCTCGTCGAATTAATGAAGGAAAAGCACTCGCCGCGCGTCATCGTCAATCTCACCGACGTCAAGTACATTGACAGCGCCGGCGTCGCCTCGCTCGTCGAAGGCCTCAAGCTTTCCCGCGAGCTCAAAACCGGCTTCGCCCTCTTCGGCCTGCAGCGCAGCCCGCGCCAGGTGCTCGAGCTCACCCATCTCGTCAAAGTTTTCTCCATTTTCGAAACCGAGCCAGAAGCCCTCGCCGCCCAGTAGCTTTTGTTTTCGTCAGGGCACGATTTTAGTCGTGCCGGAACTGGCTTTCGCCTTTCGTACCGCCGGTTTACCCTGAGTGTCGAAAGGCGTCTCGCCGGCTCTTTTGACGTTGTAGCGGCCGCCTTTTCACCCTGAACAAAAGTGAAGGGCAGGCGGGCTCCCTTCGCCGTCAGCCTTCCGCTTTACAGTGGCACAGGCACTCTTGCCTGTGCGCCGTTGTCTCGGGCACGCCAGAAATTCAAAAACGCCGGCTGGATGCCAGCGCTACGAAAATCCCCCTTTTCCATTTTCTCTTTTCTATTTTCCAATCCACTCAATTCAGCAGGCCCTTGAACCGCTTGCCAAACACTTCGGCCGCGGTCTCGTCGGACACGAACCGGTTCAGCATGCCAAGGTCGGCGTTGATGATCACATCCGTGTCCGTCACCTCGACGGTGCCTTTGATCGGCGTGCTCAGCATGGCCATCTTCGCCGACAGCTCGAAATTCAGCACCGAGCCTTGCCAGTTCTTCTCCTTCACCGCCAGCTGCACGGGTATGCTCGCGTTCGGGCGCGACATCTCGTCGAACGACCGGTCGATGGTCTGTATGACTTCCGCTTTCGTGCGATTGTGCGCGATCGTTATCTTCATGCGCTTCCGTGACCTCAGCTACTATGCTGCGCGATTGCTTTTCGTTTGTCCATACGCGCGGAGCAGCGAACAGCGAAGGCGAAGGCTTGCGCAAGCGGTAGCGTTTAGCTCACAAGCGCCGTAGGCGCGTCACACACTTAGCCCAGTCCGGAAGGACTGGGAACGCGGGCAAAAAAAGAATCAGAGCGCCGTAGGTGCGGCACCAACACAGTTGGGGGTTAGTCATCCTTGCCCAGGCAACTCCACCACTTCCCCGATCATAATGTCCGGCATCCCGTCGTAATAATTCCGGATGTCGCCTATCACCTCGCCCATTCGCGGCCCCTGCATCGCGTTCTGCAACCCCGCCGCCAATTCAAAATACCCGCTGAAAATCACCTGGTACGGCGGCTTCCCCCCATCCCCGCTCGCGCTCACCTTCACCATCTCGACGCGCTTCATGCCATACGGACCCAGAATCCCCGCCGCCAGCGGCAAATGCTTCGACACAAAATAGCCTTCATCGAACCGCACGCCGTACTTGTAGCAAACTCTCAACACTGTCATCGCTGCCTCCAGGGAATTGAGTATTCAGAAGCCAGCAGCATTGTCGCAGAGTTCAGGTCAGCATCTTGCCGTTGCCTTTCCCTTGTAGCGCCGGCATCCTGCCGGCTCTTTTGAATCTGTAGCGGCCGCCTTCGGGCGGCATCGAAAAAGTAGATATTGACACGGACACAAGATATATCTATGATGTCGTTGTGTTTTCCCCAGGAGGCGCCAGTGAACCTAGTAAAGGATTTCGTTTCAATCCGGCTGGATCACGAGCTTAAAACTGAGCTCGCCCAAGCGGCGGAACTTGAGCACCGTTCGCTGTCAAGTTTCTGCCGGCTGCTACTGGAATTCGCATGGGGCCAATACCTCAAGGCGGGTTCCTTGCACGAACTGCTTGTTCCGCAGAACCGCCACGCAAAAAGGAGTGTAGGATGACCGATCAAGTTGTTCGTATCTCCCAAAGTGATTTGCAGGAAGTGTTTGAATTGGACCGCCAAGTGGATCAGGAACTAAAACGTTTGCTGGATCTGAAGTCCTATTTGAAGACGCTACTTTTCGCGAAGACACCGATTGAAGAGGGCAGATTCTATGCCCATTTGGTCTTTAGAACCATACACCATCCTGCTTGGAAACAAATCGTCATCGACGCGCTTGGGCCTGATTTCGCTGAATCGGCTCGTCGCAAATCCTCTACGTCTCGCCTGTGTGAGGTGGTCGTCGAGGAACATGGTTCGCTTCCGCTTTGGAAGACAAGTGTGAGGGCCGAGGGAGACCAAGTCTGATCAAGGTTTCAGCCGCAGGGCGAGTGCGGACTGATTTCAGTCGGGAATTCCAGACGCACACGGCTGGTCGGACTAAGACGTTGGAATCCCGGGTCAGAGAATCGGTAAGGTGGAGCGAGGGCCGACTGACGTATCGGGCCCCGCTAGATCGATTCCAAATCGAACCTCGGTTGGACATCTTTCGCGCTTGGGTACAGGGACTCCATTTGAGAAGTAATCAACGGCCAGTGGCCAGCGGTCGGCGATCTCGGTGCTCCATGTTTTAATAAGCTTGCGAAGCTGAGTTGACACAGAGACATACTCATCGGAACTCTTGTTGGCCCAAGGTTAGACAACTCACTCTCGATGGCGCTGATAACAGTAGTAGCCACCTCGTCAGGTTTCAGTTTCTTGTCCCATCGCCGTCCCAGCTCATATACATTGTCCGTAAAGCGACTCCAATCGTTTGGTATCAACTCCGGGGGAACTTGCTTGGCCTCGATCGCAGACAGGAAAAAATTGTGAATTTTCTTTTTTGCCTGAATAGTAGGCCAGGGACTTTCTTGAATTTTTACCGAGGCCTCGTGAAAAGCAAGAATCAAAAGATCCATTTTCTCTGCCGTCGCCTTTAATTCCGCCGCAAGACGTTGTTGTTTCCAATCGACCACGGGCGTTTTGTACGTCAAGGCGTGAGTGGTTACAACCCATGCATGATCGAAGGCCGTGCGCACCTGAACTTCAAAGGAAATCTTATCCATCGGTCTAGGGCTAGCGCGTTCTGGTGAGGCGGGCAAGCGAGCGACAAATCTGGTGCTATCGAAACGAAAAACGTCGGGCGACTTCATTGTACTTCCGCGCCGCTTTATATCGATAGTTTCAAACCTCTCCATAAGCCAATTAACGACTCCTTCCTCGTCAATAAGAGTCGGAATTACGATCGCGAAGGCCACCAAATCATCAATTGCTGACCAACCGGCGAATCGCCCGGTCTCGATCTTTTCACAAACCGATTCAAGGGTTTTGATCCGAGAGAGGAGAGCAAAGGACCGCTTTTCACAATACGGGACAAGCACTTCCCGTACTCGCGTCTGAAGCGGCGCCAGATAGGGTTCGAGCTCTCTGAATTTGCTATTTATCTCAGACGGCGTTATCACCGTACCATCCGAGTATTATGTTCTTAAGTATTCGTGTGCGTTCCAGACGAGGGCGCGAATCGTTCGAATTTGAGCGCGTTGCCAGGAAGTAGTCCGAAGCGTCGTGTGAAGTAATTATCTCATCCTCGTCTTCGAGAAGATGTACGAATTGAGTAAGCCGTTCTACTACCGCTGGGTCTTCACAAATGGAGATTCCATCATCCAAGATCTCCGCGATCGCGGTAAAAAGAGAGTAAAAATCAGCCTGATTCCTCATGCGCGTCTTATACAGTGGGTCGGGTTGCGGCTGTCTTACTAATGAGTTCACGCAGTCAAGAGTGGCCAGGAACCGATTTTTCGTGTCGTCTTTTTCCTCCCATTCGACGTCGCGGTCGGTAAACGCCTGATCAAGCTCATCCTGAGAATATCCGTGAGGGCCATCTTCAAAGAAAAGCAGTAGATTTGCCACCAATTCGACGTCCTTCATTTGTTTTCTAGATTGGCTTTCCAGGCGCGGATATCCCTCAGGAAGTTTCTTGGTCATAAGCTCGGCCATATCTTCAGCAAGGGCTATAAAGTGTCCGCTTAGCTTGGCGTGTCGTAATTCCTGTCGGGTCAGTTTGGCTGTATTTTTGTTGATCCGCTCGAAGATCCCGCTGATTACTGTTTCTTCGTTCGTCGGGAGATATTCAACAGAGAATTGGTAGGTCCAGAATGCAGTTCGTTCCTCAGCGTTCAATTGTTCGAGTTTCTTATCACGCAGATGTGTGACAATGGACTCCTCCGATACAGGAAACTCCCCCGCAGCAAACCTGAAAACTGCCATCAACCGTTGCTTTCCGTCGACGACATGGTACCTCGCTATTCCGCTATCCGCGACCTCTTCGTAGAGAAAGATGGCAGGTGCGGGATATTGCAACAGAATCGTGTCGATGAAACTGTCCATGTAGGACTGGTTCCAGACACTTCTGCGTTGATATGGAGGGTCAAGATCTAGCAGTTCACGTTTGTATAGATCCCAAAACCACGAAATCGTCTGAAAATTCTGTCGGCGCGCCTTAGGTGGCAATCTAAACTCTCCCGGGTGCCATTACCGCTTCCAGATGCTACGCAAGACCCTTAGTCATCAACGATATAACATAACGAGTGAGTAGGTTCTATAGGGGAGTACACAAAAAATGAAAGAGTCGGATACAAAGGGCCGGCGGCCGCCGTGTCGTGCTTGATTACCTCACTCTATAACTATCAAAGGTGGGAACCTTCCGCTCTCGACGAACCGTCGTCCAGAAAAAACGCCCGTTCGGCCAGTTCTAGAACTGACCGAATGTTTTCCGATGTCCTGTCCTTTTTCTGTACTTCCCAATTTTTCATCCCGTGCTACTTTAAGTCTGGCTACATGGCGCCAGACGCCAAAAGCCCGATAAGGAGGTACGAGATAGGCGACTGAACGAAAGTCGACCGGCGCCAGTCGGCTGACGAAAATCGGCTAAACAAATCGAACGTCCTCCTACCTCGTATGACACGCGCCCGCGTCCTGCGGCCCGCGAACTCACGAAAGGACAACTCAAATGACCACTACGAAATCCGCCAGTAAGAAAACCACCCGCAGAATCGCTCGCAAGCTCAACAGCGCCTTCACCAGAAAAGCGTCGCGCGCCATGAGCCGGCGAAAGCAGCTGGAAATGAAGGCCGCTCTCGAACGCCACAGCCGCAAATGCATCATCTGCCACCATCCCGAACGCGAAGCCATCGAAGAAGAATTCCTCCACTGGCGCGCCCCCTGGAAGCTCGCTGAGGACTACAATCTCGCCGACTATCGGACCATCTATCGACACGCCCGCGCCGCCGGCCTTCTCCTCCAGCGGCGCGAAAATCTCCACTCCGGGCTCGACGCCTTCGTCGAAGCAGTTGACGACGTGAAATTCACCGGCGACACGATCCTTCGCGCCATGCGCGCCTACAGCTGCATCGACCGCCACGGTCGCTGGACCGAAATTCCCACTCAGGTCCACATCTCAACTTTCAGGGATCCCGGCCCCGCCCCATCGCCCTCCTCTTACCGGGAAAATGACTCCGATATCATCGACATCGAACCAGAACAGCTGGAAGAAGATCTGGAAGAGGACGAGGAGGAATACGACGACCCAGAAGACGATCCGGACGACGGCGACTCCGACACCGAACCTGAATATCCAAATCGTGCATCGCGCCGCGATGCCACCGCTTGCGCCAGCTCACCCGCGCAAGCCTTTAGCGTCACGGACGGTGACTCCGATGACGACGAGGAGGAATACGACGAAGAAGATTCAGAACCCGACGACCCAGATGACGACCCCGACGCCGACCCCGACGACGACGATCGGCTCGAAGGTAACGATGAATCGAAACTTGATGAACCGTCGCTGTGTGACGCTACCGCTTGCGCAGCCCCACCCGCGCAAGACTCGGAACCGGCGGCGCTTCCGCAAGCCGCGCCTCAACCTACGCCCGGTCGCTGTGCGACCGCTACCGCTTGCGCCGCCTCACCCGCGCAACAAAGTGTGCGTCAGCCCCAACAATCAACTCAGCCCGCCCCCCAGGCTGAGTCTCGGCAATCGCCGCCACAATCTCCGATCGGTCGCCGTGCGACCGCTACCGCTTGCGCTGTTTCACCCGCGCAACCAACGCCGCGAAACGCAGTTCGCGGCCATAATCCGCAAAGCTGCTCGGTGTCCGAGCACACCGCTCGCGCCGCCTCACCCGCGCAACCCGCGCCGCACGCGCATGCCTGGCAAAATCCACTTCCGCCGCCAGCGCCGCTGACCGATTATCCGCCCGTATATCCAATCTACGGTCCCGCGATTAAAAATGAGCGCAAAACCCAATGCTTCAGCAAGTTGCGATTTTCTAATCGGCGGTAAAAGGGAGGAAAAGAAAATTAAATCACAAAAAAATTCGCCGCCTACAAAGGCAAAAGAGCCGGCAAGATGCCGGCGCTACAGCGGAAAGGCAACGGCAAAACGGCCGACGGAACTCTGCGATCATGGGCCCATTTGTTGGGCCAAATCGACTATGCTGGAGGAGACCACGTCAAAATCTCCCGGTTTAGCTTTGTCCGGCACGCCTACGGGACCATTGCCGAACTCGTCGGGGCGATAAATGAATCCCGCGCGGAGACCATTGCTGCGGGCAGCCTGCAGATCGTAGACGTGGGCAGCGCACATCATCACTTCCTCCGGCTTCAGGCCGAGATAATAGTAAGCCGAGACGTATACTTCGCGGTCCGGCTTGTAGTGCCGGACCAATTCGGCGCCGAGAATGGCGTCCCACGAAAAACCGGCGGATCTGGCCAGGCTGGCCATCAGAGCGATATTGCCGTTCGAGAGCGGCGCGATCAGGTACTTCTTCTTTATACGCGCGAGGCCGTCGACGGAATCAGGCCAGGGTTTGAGCCGGCGCCAGACGTGAGTCCAGGAAACTTTTTCTTCTTCGGTGAGGCCTTCAATTTTGAATTCAACGAGCAGTTCTTCGAGGATCATTCGATGCAGATCATCGAGTCTGGTCCAGGGGATCTCGCCCTTACGTACCTTGTCCATCGCCGGTTTGTATCCGAGGCGCCAGCGGTCGGCAAAGGCGACCCAGTCGATATTGAGGTTTTTGGCCTTGCCCCAGGCAATGCCCTCGGCAATTACCGAACCGCGCCAGTCCACAACTGTGCCGAATATATCGAAGACGAGCGCTTTCACGTTGGCCAGTTCGCGTTTCATTTCCTGTGGTTCTCCTTTCGCCTGCCGCGCGAGGATAGTGAGTTATCGCGCGAGTTATCTCTCCCTGGGCATCGGAGTCTGCTGAAAGGGGACGTTCATTTCGCGGACGGGCCGGTCGATTTCGCCTGGCTGCGACGGGGCTTCGAGGCCGTCCGTCAGAAGGTAGGATTGGAGTGCTACTGAGTTTGTCGCGGAACTTTCGAGCGCGTTCACATACGCGACCTGGAGTTGCATCAGAGTGCGCTGCGCGATCAACACCTGTGGGTAAGCGGCAGCCATCTGCTGATATTTTTTCGCGTACATCTCGTATGCCTTCTGGGCGCGCGGGATCATCTGGTTCTTGTATCGCGCGGCGGCAGCCTGTGAGTATGCATAGTTCTGGACGACGCTTGCAGCCCTTTCGCGCAGAGCGAGTTTCACGCGCTCGACCTCGCGTTGAGCCCGCTCCAAATCTGCCTTCGAAGTAGCGATACTCCCCTGGTTGTGGTTGAAGATGGGGATTTGCACTCCCACATCGGCAAATCCTTGAAGGCCGGTGGACCGGCCCGTTGTGCCTAACAATTCGAGGTTCTGTTGCATGCCCGCGCGCAATTGCAAGTCGGGAATCGATTCACGCTTCGCGCGCGCGAGGCTGGCCTCGGCCTTCTTCACGCCGAGCTCAGCGATTTTTACAGCCGGACTCTCGTTGACTATCTTTTCGACGAAGGCATCGGCGTCGACCGCTGGCATGTCTTCGAGCTTTCCCTCCAAGCGCGTCAAATGGAGATGGGGATTGCCGACCACGGCTGCAAGTTCCTTCCAGACGCGCTGCTGATTCTGTTCGGCCATCGTCACGGCGAGATCGGCTTGCTGCCCTTCGACTTCAGCTTCCAAAACATCGGGCGCGTCGGCCTGACCAACGTTTGCGAGTTGGCGGGAGGTCTCGACAGCATCCTGAGCTAATTTGCTTAGATTGTGTCTGAGTTCGAGTGTTTGCTGTGCAGCCAGCGCCTGAATGTAAGACATTTTGACGTTTGTGGCGACCCGCAGCTTCTGCTCGTCGGCTTCGGTTTCTGCCTGCCGCTTCTCTTGCTCGAAAATATTCCGATTCAGGCCGAGTTTTCCCGCGGTGACAATATTCTGTTGGACGAAGAAGCCTTGCTCGCCGCCTCGGAAGGAACCGCCGCGGATTTCTTCGCCTTGATATCCGACTGTCGGGTTGGGGTACAGGCCGGATTGTTGTTTCCGTCCTTCGGCGGCGCGAATGTTCGCGGTTGCCTGGGCGAGCGTCGGATTATTTTGCAACGCCATCTGTTGCAGTTCTTCCAGGGTGATCGTTTTCTGATCGGGCGGTGGCGTTTGCGCTTGGCCAGGCGTAACGGCTAGCAGCAGAAAGATTGAAACTCCAAGAAGCAATCGGGCCGCGGAGCGAAGAACAAGAATTCTTTCGGTTCTCATAGGAGCGAATTTCACAGGTACCGTCTGGCTATTCATCGTTGTGCTCCGTGGGGGGCATGTTCGGCATCGGTTTTTTGCCCTGTTGCTTTTGTCGAAGCTCCGTGATTTGGTCGTACTTGTCGGGAGGCAGAACGCGAACGAACGTCATCATCCCGGCCATGAAGCCGCTCCATCCTGGCCGGAGGCCGTAGTTCTCCGGTTTGTCGACCATCCGATCCATCGCCATCATGGGACCTTCCATGAAAGCGTCTTGAGGAAATCCCGGGACAGAATTTGCATCTTTGCTGACGTCGGGCTTGCCCATCTGCATCCCTTGATGCTGCACGCCTGGCATGTCTTGATGCTGCTGCATCGAACTCCCCGCGCTCAGCGGAGAATTTGACATGGCCTGCTCCGCCGTCGAACCCACACCCAGTCCGCGACCCAGACTCGGACCGTTTTCCCCAGACGTGGCGCTTCCTTGCCGTAGCATCCCCATGCCTCGCTCCATGTCGAAACCGGCGGGCATTCCATTTCGGCGCGACATCGGGCCGACGTTCGACGACATCTGGTTCATCATGTGATGAGGAAGATGGCAATGCAGCATCCAGTCGCCGGGGTTGCTGGCGACGAACTCCACATCGCGGGACTGCGCGACGCCGACGAGAACCGTGTTGCCCGGACCCCAAGTGGATTCGGGCTGGCGGCCTCCTTCAGTGCCCGTAACTACGAACTGGTGACCATGAAGGTGGATCGGATGGTGGTCCATTCCGAGGTTGATAAGGCGGATGCGAACGCGTTCCCCGTGCCGCACAACAAGCGGAGTGGTGGCAGGACCGGATTTTCCGTTGAAGGTGAGCCAATTGAACTCCATATTCATGGAGTTCGGAACGTTGATGTTTGGCAGAATGGCATATTCCTGCATGATGATGACGAAATCCTTGTCGACGCTAGGCTTGTAGGCGTCTTTCGGATGCATGATGAATGCGCCGATCATTCCCATCATTTCCTGCATGGCCATGTGCGAGTGATAGAAGTAAGTGCCGTCCTGATTCAGCGTGAACTCATAGACGAACCGGCCTCCCGGGGCGATGGGGTCTTGGCTCGATCCCGGCGAACCATCCATATCGCTTGACACCTCGAATCCGTGCCAGTGCATCGATGTCGCTTCGGGGAGATGGTTGTCGACGATGATGCGGACTCGATCACCCTTCGTAATTTGAATCGTCGGTCCCGGAGCGCTGCCGTTGTAACCCCAGAGATCCACGACTCGGCCTGGGACGATTTCTTGCTTCACGGGCTCGGCGATGAGATGGAACTCTTTGACGTTTCCATCCATCCGAAACGGAAGATCAGGAACGTCGGGTGTTTGAGCAGGAACCGGAACGCCACCTCCATGCTCCGCTGCTGCGGTTTCTTTCTTTCTTTTCGTCAGTGTGCCCTCTCTCCCGTGAGACATGCTCGTCTCCTGCGCAGACAGCGCTTTGACGGAGGCGAATATTCCTGCTCCCGCCAGAAAGTTCTGCAAGAACCCACGCCTGCTGCTCATGTTTTTCTCCCTTCAAACCGAATAGCCGAATTTCGAAAAGTGAATTGGTTGTTAGGTGAAGTCAGTCAGACGCTAGCGTGCAAAGACGCCGAGTCAAACCGACGGACTGGCTAGGGTGTGTTTCTAGATACGAAGGGGTAGTAACGTCGGGCCGAAACTTCTGGTAGTTGGAGAATCTCCGAACAGGAAAGACTGTTGATCATCAGAACCGGAGGCAAGGCCATCGGCGGCCCTGGTGGCCAGGACTGGAGCGACTCCGTTCGGTGCATCAACAGAGAAGGATCCTTCCTTGAGCGCGTGAATCTCAGCCAGGCTATTGCAATCAGATGACTGATTCAGGCTGTTCCCGTTTCTGTTCCCGTTTCTGTTCCTGTCCCTGGGCGGACATTCCGCGCACGGAGCGCCATGATGATGAGTGTATTGGCTTGCGTGCGTCGCGCTTGGCTGCGAATCCGTTTCGTGATGGTGGACGAGGGCACCCGCTACAGGTGGAGATGACATACAAGATGCGGCACAGATCAGGGCGGCGCCGGAATCGGCTGCTGATAGCAGCAGCGCCAAAACCGACATTAGCAGCTTAGTTCCCATCAAGTTTTGAGGATACACGCGCGCGCGTTGTTGTACAAGAATGGCTCGCCAGAGGGCACGGGCAAGGCCGGGTAAGAACGAGCTCGCGAGCCTAGCCAAGTATCGGGGGCGCGCGCCGCGTGGGACTTGTGGCGCAGGCTGAAGACTGCGCTACTGGAAAGCAACGGCGAAGGCGACCGCGTTGACTATTTTGAGTTATGAGTATAACTTTGAATAGAAATGGCCGTATCACAGACAAGCGCGCTTTGGCTGCTGCTGACTTTTACCTTACCTAAGAAGCGGGCGAGCCAGAGGGTGGAGGTTTGGCGGAAGCTGCAACGCTACGGCGCGGTTCCGCTTGGCAACAGCGGGTACCTGCTGCCGAACAATTCGGCTACACGGGAGCGGTTTGAATGGCTGGCCACTGCGATCCGGAAATATTCGGGCGAAGCTTCCGTGCTGATGGTGGAGTCGATTGACAACCTTTCGAAGCCTCAGCTGATTGGCCGCTTTGCCGAGGCGCGCGCGAACGAATATCAAGAAATAATTCGCGAACTTCAGAAGCTGGCGGTGGTTCCGTCGCAGAAGAGGGCGTTCGGACGCGTGAGCCGGCTGCGAACGCGGTTCAATGAGATCTCGGAGATCGATTTTTTCAATAATCCTCTTCGGAAACGAGTGCAGGAGATGTTGGCTCGCGCGGAAACTCCCGCTGCGCCACGGGAAAAAGCGGCAAAGATCAACGCGCGAGAATACGTTGGCAGAGTGTGGGTGACGCGGCCGCGTCCTGGGATTGACCGCTCGGCTTCGGCGTGGTTGATCCGGCGTTTTATTGACAAGAAAGCGCGATTTACTTTTGCCGCAGAAGAGGATGTCCCGCCCGCAGCAATTCCCTTCGACATGTTTCACGGCGGTTTCGGCCACCGCGGCGAGGATTGCACATTCGAGACGCTGCAAAAGACGTTTCGAATTCGCGACAAGAAGGTGGGGGTGATCGCGCAGGTCATCCACGATGCCGATCTGCTGGACGGGAAGTTCGGGCGCAAGGAAGGTTTTGGGATTGATGGTGTGCTGAACGGGTGGGCAAAGCAGGGAGTTGCGGACCAGGAGATTCTCGAACGCGGCATTCAGCTCGTCGCGGCGCTGTACAGCTCGGTTTCGGAGAAGTGAAGCGGGTGGCTTTTATTTCGATCAGGAGGAGCTTTGTGAATTCTATTCGACGTTTGTTGTTTGTGAGTGCGGTTCTCATTCTGCCGGTCGCTGTGGCAGCGCAGGGACTCGATACGGCAAAAATTGACCAGGCGCTGGGCAGGCCGGGGCAAAAGATCGGGGACGCTTACAAGGTGGGATTTCCGAGGACCGATCTGCACGTTACCGTTCACGGAGTGGCGATTAAGCCGGGGCTGGCGCTTGGGTCGTGGGCGGCGTTCACCGGATCTGACGACCATGCAATGGTGATGGGAGATCTGGTGTTGCTGGAAGACGAAGTGAATCCGGTGATGGAAAAACTGCGCGCGTCGGGCTTCGAGATTTCGGCCGTACACAACCATCTGCTCGATGAAACGCCGCGCGTGATGTACATGCACTACATGGGACATGGCGCGGCGGCGGAGCTGGCGGCGTCGTTGCGCGGGGCGCTGGTGGTTTCAAACACGCCACTCGAGAAGCCGGCTGCCGCCGCTGCCGAGGAAACAGCGCCGCCTTCGTGGGTGAAAACGGTAGAGGACAGTCTTGGGCGAAAGGGGACGCTGAAGGGCGGAGTGCTGTCGTACGGAGTACCGCGTGCGGACTCGATCACTATGGGCGGCATGATCATCGCGCCGGCCGCCGGAGTGGCGGAGGCTATCAATTTTCAGGCGGCGGAGGCGGGGAGCGTAGCGACCACGGGCGACTTCGTGTTGACAGCCGAGGAAGTGAATCCGGTGATTTCGGCACTCGAGGCGCACGGAATCCGGGTAACGGCTTTGCATAGTCACATGCTCACCGAGGAACCACGGCTTTTCTTCATGCATTTCTGGGCGGTTGGACCGGCGCAATCGGTGGCCGAAGGAATCAAGGCGGCGTTAGAAAAGGTTCATACGAAGTAAGGCGATGTAGCGGCGGCGCGGAAAGATGGAAACGATTTCGGCGTCAGTGGGAGATGAAGGCGCGCGGCCCGGACTGCGGGAATTCCTGCTCTATTTTCTCTACCTCGGGACGCTTGGCTTCGGAGGACCGATTGCGCTGGCCGGTCACATGCAGAAGGACTTGGTGGAGGAGCGGAAATGGGTTTCGAGCGAGGATTATGGCGAGGGGCTCGCGTTTTCGCAGCTTTCTCCGGGTCCGCTTGCGGCGCAACTTGCGATGTATCTCGGGTGGGTGCGCGCGGGCACGCTTGGCGCGACGCTCACGGGAGCTGTGTTCGTTCTACCTTCGTTCTTGATGGTCTTGACGCTGGCGGCGATTTACGTTCATTACGGGCAGCTGGCGTGGATTCAGGGCGTGTTCTACGGAATTGGGGCGGCGGTGATCGCGATTATCGCGCGGAGTGCGTACAAGCTGATTCGTTCGACATTGAAAAGTGACCGGCTGTTGTGGGCGCTTTTCGCGGCGATGGCGATTACGACTGAATGGAAGGAATCGGAGATTGTGTGGCTTTTTCTTTTGTGCGGGTTGGTTGCGATGGTTTTCAAGGCGCGGCCACGATTTCGTGTGGCACCCGGTGCAATACCGATTATTGCAGGAGTCGGGAATTTTGTAGCTGGCGCGCAGGGAGCGACTTCTACGGCGGCAATTGGGACTCTTTTTCTTTTCTTTCTGAAGGCGGGGGCATTCGTCTTCGGCAGCGGGCTGGCGATCGTGCCTTTTCTCTACGGAGAGGTTGTGGGCCATTTTCACTGGCTGACGGAACGGCAGTTCGTGGATGCGGTTGCGGTAGCGATGATTACGCCGGGACCGGTGGTGATTACGGCTGGCTTCATTGGGTACCTGGTTGCGGGAGCGGCGGGGGCAGCGGTAGCGGCGATTGCCGTTTTTGTGCCGCCATATCTGATTGTGATTGCGGGCGCGCCGTACTACCGGCGCTTCGCAAAAAATTTGCAAGTGAAGGCTTTCGTTCAGGGCGTGACGGCGGCGGCGGTGGGGGCTATTGCGGGGGCCGCGTTCATACTGGGGAAACGGTCGTTGATTGATGTGACGACGATATTGATTGCCGTCGCTGCGTTTACGCTTCTACATTTCAAAAAAATTCCCGAGCCATTGCTGATTCTTGTGGCGGGAGTTGTGGGCCTGCTTCTGTTCAAGGGATAAGACGGCGGCTTTCGGCACGCGAGTGCGGCTGCTACAATGCATGTCTTTCGCGTTGCGCTGGTCCCTGCAGAGGCCCACATGGCTGAGATTCGCCCCTTTCGAGCTTACCGGTACGATACCAACCGCGTCGCGTTGAAGGATGTGCTGACGCAGCCCTACGACAAGATTACGCCGGAAATGCAGGAGCGATATTACGCGGCGAGTCCTTATAACTTGATTGCGATCGAGAAAGGAAAGCCGGCGCCGGGGGATACGGCGACCGGGAAGCAAGGAGGTACGGAGACAGGGAGGCAGGGAGACAAGGAAAATCCACCGGCCGCCGAGAACAATGTGTATACGCGGGCGGCGGCGAAGCTTGAAGAATGGATCGCCGCGAAAATTCTGGTGCAGGACCGGACGCCGTCGATTTACGTTTATGCGCAGGAGTATCTGGTGCCGGGGACGCAGACGCGGCGGACGCGGATCGGGTTTATCGCGCTGGGGCGCGTGGAGGATTACAGCGCGGGGGTGGTGTTCCCGCACGAGCGGACGCTTTCGGCGCCGAAGGCCGACCGCATCGAGCTGCTGCGGCATATGAGGGCGCAGACCGGGCAGCTTTTCATGCTGTACGACGACGCGTCGCGAAAGATTGAGAACTGGCTCGAGGAGATCGCGCGGAAGAACGCGCCGATCGAGATGCGTGATGAGTTTGACGTGGTGCACCGGCTTTGGCCGGTGGCGGATGCGGACACGATCCGGAAGATCGAAACGGCGATGGCGAAGCAGAAGCTGGTGATCGCGGACGGGCACCATCGGTACGAGACGGCACTGAATTTTCGAAATGAGAATCGCGAGAAAGCTGCCGCGAGAGGAGAGAAGAGCGACCCGATGGCGGCTTATGAGTTTGCAATGATGACGTTTATCAACACACGTTCGAAGGGGCTGACGATTCTGCCGACGCACCGGCTTGTGCGGAATCTGGAAGGCTTCGATTTCGAGCGATTTCGCAAAAGCGTCTCGCCCTATTTCGACTGGTATTCGTATCCGTTTCGCGATGCGGAGGAGAGGGCGGCGAGCTACGCGGAGTTTCGACGGGATTTTCAGGGATCGAATCATGGGCGCAGGGGGATAGGAATCTACTCGGGATCGTCTTTCAGTCCCTCGCCAATGGCTGGCGCGGGGCCCGGCACGCCAGCTGGTGCGAATGCTTTTTATCTATTTCTGCTGCGGAAGGATGTGGACCTCGAGCAGCTGCTGCCGGATTTGTCGGAGGCGCAGCGTGGGCTGGACGTGGTGCTGCTGCACCGCGTGATGCTGGAGAAGGGGTTGGGGATTACGGCGGAGGCGGTGGAGGCGGAGAAGTTTATCGGGTACGAGCGCGAGATGGAGAGGGCGATTGCGGCGGTGGATCGCGGCGAGGCGCAGATGGCGTGTTTGTTGAAACCGGTGCGCGTGGAGCAGGTGACGGAGATTGCGTTGGGAGGCGGGGTGCTGCCGCAGAAGTCGACGGATTTTTATCCGAAGCTTTTGAGTGGGGAGACGGTCTTTCGCATTGAAGGGCGGATTGAGGGGCAGGTGGAGGAGTGAGGTCGTTTGCCAGCACAGCAGAAGACAAAGTCAAAGGAGCCGGCGGGGACGCCGGCGGTACGGAATGGCAGGGGCGACGCGAGTAGAGTGCGGAGTCTGGGGTGTTGTTGCTGTCCGAGCGCGAGAGGCAAAGGCGGAAGATAAACAACGAGGTTACGTAGCGAGGAAGATGGTGAATTTGTGGCGCATGTCACTTGCGGCGGCTGAAGCCTACGCTACTGAACAGCGAAGCGGCGCGAGACGCGACGCTAGCGGCGTGGAGAGAGATTCCTCGACTGCGCGTGCACGCGGACTGGGCTGAGCCAGTCCGGAAAAAAAGGCGCGCACGCTGCGCTCGGAATGACACGCGGGGCTACTTGAAGCTGGCGACGGCGGCGGCTTCGCTGTCGTAGGTGTCGAAGACGGTCATGAGCTTCGTGACCTGCAGCACTTCCTTGAACTTCGTTCCCAAGTTGGCGAGCTTCAGGGTGGCGCCCTGGGAGCGGGCGCTGTGGAAGGTGGCTACGAGGGTGCCGAGTCCGGCGCTATCGATGTAGCCAACGTTGGCGAGGTTCAGCACGATTTTCTTTTTGCCGGCTGCGAGCAGGCTTTTCACCTTTTCGCGGAATGCATTGCTTTCTTCGCCGAGCACGATGCGCCCTTCGATCTCGAGCACGGTAACGCCATCCACTTCTCGATCCGTCATTCTGAGTGCCACGTTCGCGCCTCCTGGAATCTGTCAGCTGGTATTTGAATTTGGTGCCCGGAGAAATCGCCGCTGAGCGCGGCGAGGTTCTCGTGAAAATTTCTTAAGCAAAAACTCAGTAAAAATCCGAACAGGACATGTAGTAACCGCAAGATGAGCAGATCAGCTTGCAGCTCCGTGGCTCAAGCCGGGCCGAGCAGCGCGGGCAGAAGGCGGAGGGAAACTCCGAATGCTGAACCGCGCGATACGCGTCTGCCATCGGTTTCGGTTTCGGTTTCGCTTTCGCTGCGCCTGCCGCTTGCTGCGGCGAAACCGAATATTTCTGAGCCATATCCGGACACCCTTCGGACGGACGTTTATAGCACATCCAGCGTACCGGGAAAAGCAACGTAAATCGTTATTTCCTGGGGGAGCGATTGCTTTCGCTGGACGCGAGGCTGGGCTTAGGTGTAGACACCGGAGGCGAGAATTTTGTGCCAGGCGCGCGAGGGCCGCGTGGGCATTGTCCTTGAGCTGCCCTAGAATCGTGCAACCGTGGCAGTGGTGCGCGCGTCTGATATTGTGGAAGAAAGAAGGCAGCCATGAAAATGCAGAGCAGATTCGGGCTGGCTAGTGCGGTTCTGCTGGTTATACCCACCTTTACTCAGGCCCAACGTGCGATGGGAAGTTTTCGAGCGGCGCCAAGTGTGCCTGCGAGTGCCCCGGTTGCGCATAGCACTGCGGTGCGGGGATACGCTGGAAATCGCATGAACAGCGCGCGGGCGGTGAGGGCAGGGTCGCCTGCCGGAATGAATGCGCCGGCTGGTTTGGTAGGGGGCAATGGACTGTCGATGCAACAGATTTTGAATCCGTTCTCGAGCAATGGATTCGGCGAGCGACACATGCGAAGACGACCGAAGACCGGCAACGGATTTATTTTTCTAGATGGCGGCGGGGCGTATGTGCTGCCGCTCGATCCGGGGGCGGATATAAATCCGGATGCCGATGCGCAAGCCGCGCAGGATCAGGGACAGGACCAAGGCCAGGGCCAGAACCAGGGCGCGCCGCAGGAACGGGCACAACAAGGGTCGCAGCGACCGGAGCGGGCGGAGTCGAATGATGCGCGTCTCGCGCAGGAACAATCTGAATCATTGCCGGATGAGGGCGAGTTCACGCTGATATTGCGGAGCGGGCAGGAAATTGAGGCGGTGGCGTTCACGCGCGTGAATGACAGGATTGTTTACATCACTACCGGAGGCGGACGGCGCACGGTTGCGGTCCGTGAGGTTGACGTTGACGCGACTGTGCGTTTGAACCAGGAGCGCGGGACGCCGCTGCAGATTCCGCTTTGATTTCAAATTTACACAAGAAAAAACGAAGATCGTTTTGGGTGTGCCTGAACGCATCGGGTGCCGTTTGCGCCTTCGGGCACGGCGTGCCGTGCCCCTACTGAACGACTAACTTTCGGCGCGGCGGGCTGGGGCGGGCTCGGGCATTAAGGGGCCGGCTTCGGCGGGGAGGCCGGCGCGTTCGAGTTGTACTGTAGTGTGCGAGATTTGAAAATCGCGGGCGAGAACTTCGTGGATGTGGCTGAGGATTCTCTCGCAGTCTTCCATGTGCATGTCGGGGATGCGCGCGTGGCAGGATAGCGCGTGGAGATCGGTGCCGAGCGTCCAGATGTGGATATCGTGAACTTCCTGCACGCCTTCGACCTTTAAAATGGCGGCGGCGACATCTTTCAAGTGAATGCTGCGCGGCAATCCTTCGAGCAGGATGTGCATGCTTTCGCGCAGAATCCCGGTTCCCGTCCAAAGGACCATTGCACCGATCGCGATGCCGATAATGGGATCAATCCAGTTCGCGCCGGTGCGGCGGATCACGATCGCCCCGGCGATAATGGCGATGTTGGAGAGCGCGTCGCCAAGATTGTGAATCCAGACGGCGCGGACGTTCAGGTCGCGCCGGCCGCTGTGGAGGGCGAACGTGATGCCGCTATTGATCGCCAGCGCGAGGATCGAAACCCAGAGCATCACACCGGACTCGACCTCCACCGGGACGCGCAGCCGCTGGATTGATTCGTAAATCAGGAAGAGAGCGACGATCGAAAGCAGCATCGAATTGATGAAGGCCGCGAGTATTCCCGAGCGGTGATAGCCGTAGGTTTTTTCGTGAGTAGGAGGACGCATGGCCCAGCGAGCGGCCAGCCATGAAATCACCATCGTGGGCACGTCCGTCAGGTTGTGAAGGGCGTCGCTGATCAGGGCGATCGAGTGCGCCGCGTACCCGGCGATTAACTCGGCGGCTACGAGAACGAACGTGGCGACGACGGCTGTGCCGAGAACAAGGGTCATTCCCTGGGTCGCATCGATGTGTATATGCGAGTGGCTGCGGTAGCCGGGGCCGGCGTGGGCATGATCGTGCCGGTGATTGTGTGAATGACCCGCGCCGTGGTCAGCGCCGTCGTGCGAATGGACGTGCATCACCTGAATTCTACTCGCAGACGCACGCTCAGAACACTCTTACTGGCAGTGATGGAGCGTGGCAGTGAATGGAATCGAAGGAACCAGAAAGAGGAAACGTAATTGACTTCGCGCGGCGCCCCCGCCTACCATGAGCGTCATTCTAGAAGCTTGGGACTCTCGGGGGGCGCGGGCGGCTCGCGCGAAGCTTCGCCCAGCGATGACTCACAACGCAGCCAAGCTGGTTTTCTGGGGAGTGCGCGGCTCAACGCCTACGCTTGAGCGCGATACCTGGCGCTATGGCGGAAACACGCCGTGCCTCGAACTGACGGCGCCCGACCACACGCGATTCATTCTCGATTGTGGCACTGGGATGAGGATGCTAGGGAATCTGTGGACCCAGACGTATGGCGAACGCGGCGTCGATGCGCACATCCTCGTGACGCACTACCATTGGGACCACATTCAGGGCCTACCGTTCTTTCGACCTCTTTTTGAATCGCAGTACAAATTTAACTTCTACAGTTTCCAATCGAAATATTTGGGCCCGGACAGCCTCCGACAGGTACTGGAAGCGCAGCTTGCGAGCCCATATTTTCCGGTGGATGTGAGCACGATGACGGCGGCGCGGACTTTCCACGAAGTGACGTCGGGGCAAAAGTGGGAGATTAATGGAACGCAGATCACCGCCGGTTGGCTGAATCATCCGCAGGGCTGCCTGGGTTACCGTCTCGAGACATCCGGCGGCTCGATCGTCTATGCGACGGATAACGAACCCGGCGTCGCCGAATTTGACCAGAACTTGCGCGAGCTAGTGCACGGCGCGGATGTTTTCGTTTACGACGCGCAATATTCGCCCGAGCAGCTGGCAATGGAACGCCGGGGATGGGGACATTCAAGCTGGCTCGAAGGCACAAAAATCGCGCGCGAGTGCAAAGTCCGGAACCTAATTCTCTTCCATCACGATCCGGACTCGACCGACAAGGTTATCGACGGTTTTCTTTCCGCTGCGCGCCACGAATTCCCCGCTACCTGGGCGGCCACTGAAGGGATGACGGTGTCGCTCAGCGAGCGCGGAATCCACGTGGCGCTGCCAAAGTCGCGCATAGGACAGCGGCGGCGGATTCGTTTCGCGGCAACGGTGACCGGCCAGGGGGAAGATGGCTCGAATTTCGAAGAGAAGGCGATCGTGCGCGACATCAGCCTGCAGGGCGCGTATCTCACGTTGAAGAGCCGCCCGAAGCTGCAGTCGGAGTTGCGCGTGGTGATTGAAGCGGCGGGCGATGACAAACGGTCGAGCGTGCTATCGCTGCGCGGCACCGTGATTCATTTCGATCCGGGAAGCGAGAAGGGTAACAATGGCGTGGGCGTCGTATTTATTGAGGAGCCTGAATCCGTCCACCCGAACGACTAAGAAAAACTGTCAGATTTTTCCGTCAACTCCGCGATCTGCGACTCCAGGTCAGCTAGGGCGCTATTGAGTTGATCGCGATGGCGGGGATTCTGGCTTGCCTGCAGATCTTTTTGGACGCGCGAGCGAGAAAGCAACAACACCTCGCGTTTGCGGCGCGATTCCGATTGTTCAGGGGTCAATTGCTTTTTCTTGTTTTCTTCGCCTCTTGATTGGTGTTCCTGGACCTGTTCTTCAACCGACTTGCTTTCCCATCCTCTGGCCATACGTGCATTCTATGACAGCCGCCCTCTTCGCGGTCGATTTTTCTTGATTGTGTTTCAAAGGCTTAGACCGCGCGCGGCTTTCATTCGGGCATTCGCGTTCAACCGATCAGCGAGCCAATGGTCGACTGGATTGACGCCGGCGAATGGCAGCAGTAGCGTTGAGGTCATAGGGCAAATCCTCCGCGGAGGGCCAATTTCCATGCTAAAAAGATTTGCGGCTATCGCCACAGTGTTTGCTTGCTGCGCGTTTTGGCTGGCGGCAGATTTGAACGTCTCGATTCGAGAGTACGACGTGCCGACTCCGAAGTCGAGGCCCCATGATCCGGCGGTCGCACCAGACGGCGCGCTTTGGTACACGGGTCAGATGGCGAATAAACTCGGCCGGCTCGACCCGAAAACCGGCACGTTCAAGGAATTTCCGCTGAAAACGCCCGATTCAGGACCGCACGGCCTCGTTGCTGACAAGGACGGCAACATCTGGTTTACAGCGAACTTCAAGGCGTACATCGGCGAGCTCGATCCGCGCACGGGAGACATTACTCAATTTCCAATGCCCGATCCGAGGGTGCAGGACCCGCACAGCCTGACCTTCGATCGCGACGGCAATATTTTTTTCACAACCGAACAGAGCAATTTCGTCGGAAAGCTCGATGCGAAGACCGGCAAAGTGAGCGTGAAGGAAGTACCGACGGCGCATGCGGAACCGTATGGAATCATTGTGGGTCCTGATGGTTTCGTTTACTTCTGCGAATTCGGAACCAACAAGATTGGAAAAATCGACGCGGCGACGCTCGCCATTTTGGAGATCACACTGCCGGATGGAGCGAGACCGCGGCGAATCACGAACAATCCCGATGGTTTTATTTACTATAGCGATTACGAGCGCGGATACATTGGCCGGCTCGATCCGCGGAGCGGAAAGATCGAGGAGTGGCCGTCACCGGGCGGGCGAAACTCGGAGCCGTACGGGATAACGTCAACGGCGGATGGAATCGTGTGGTACAGCGAATCCGGAGTGAAGCCGAACACGGTTGTGGCGTTCGATCCGAAGACGAAGACATTTCAACACTGGCCGATACCTTCGGGCGGTGGAGTGGTGCGCAATATGGTGGCGACGCCGGACGGTAAGCTCTATCTGGCTTGCAGCGGAGTGAACAAAGTTGCGATTGTGCAGGTAAATCGATAGGCCAGGTGAACCGATAGGCCTTGCTTTGGGTTCTATCCGGCTTGGGCGATTGAGTCGATTTCGATTGAGCGGCCGGGCGCTTCGGCTGGCACGCCATCGCGGAAGGCCACGAATCGGCCTGAAATGGCCGGTACTCGTTCGCCGGGAACAACGATTCCGACGAGGTTGAGCGGGTCGGCCGCGGAAATTGTGATTGTCTCACCGGACGCTTGTTGATCGCGGGTGGCGCGCAAAGATTCGACAGCTACCGGCAGCGCGAATTGTTCGCCGATAAAACCGCTCACGAATCTGCCGCCGCGGATTTCTGCGCGATCTTCGAGACGACGAAGGGCCAGCAACACTTCGCGCCAGCGCGGAAGGATGGCTTCGCGAGTGAGCACGTCGCGAAACACCACCCCATAACGATTGAGCAGCATCCGGCAGGTGGCCTCGAGCGCGGCGGTGCGGTCGTCCGCTTCGATTGGATAGAGAAGCGACCAGCGGCCGGCGCTGTGACGCGGGCGCGTGGTGCGTCCGTGACCTTGGCCGCTTCGGCGCTTGGGATCGATGAGGGCGCGAAGATTGTCGAAGCCGTCGGCGGTGATGATTCCGGCCGCGACGAGTTCCCAGAGCGCAGATTCAACTTCGGACTTCAGTTTGCCGGTTCCGCGCACAATATCCGGGAAGAATGAAGCGCCGCGCTGGTTCAGAAATTGCAGAACTTCGGCAGCGCCGGGACTTAAGCCTTTCGCGGCGTCCGCGCCATCTTCACTGCGCCGTGGCATCATCCACTCGGATTCCTCGCGGACGAAAAAGGTGATCGGCGCGACGCTTGTCGGAATCACACGGCGTGTGCCTTCGCGCGAATCGTCGAGCAACGCGGGATGCGGAGAAAGTCTTCCCCAGCCGACAGCGCCGGTGAGACAAAGCTGGTCGAGGATTTTCGGATCGTAGTTCGCGACGCGTCGGGCAAGAATCTGCCTCTCCCAGGCGTTGGCTGGAGCTTCGTAGCCCTGGAGCTGGCGCAAAGCTTCGAGCGTGCCACGCTCGCCGAGAAGTTGTGTGGACGGAGCGACATGTTGCCAGCGCAGCAGCCAGCGCATGAATTGCGCCGCGCTGACAGGCTGAATTTCGTTGCGCAGTTTGCCGAGGGTGAGGCGGTGAATTCGCGCGAGGAGGCGCCGATCGCACCATTCGGTCTCAGGGGTGGCTGGGTCGGTGAATTTTCCGCGCAGCACGGCGCCGCTGGCTTCGAGCCGCAAGAGCGACTTATCAATTTCGTTGGCCGGAATGCCGAGCGCGTCGCCGAGCCGGTTTGAGGTGACCGGACCGGAATGCTGCATCCAGCCTGTGACGAGAACGAAGGTCGCATCGTCCTTCGAGGGAGTTGACGCTTCTATATCGGCGACCAGTATTTCGAAACTGGCGTCAGGAAAAATCGCGGCGAACGATTTTGCCTTCTCTGCTGCCACCCAATACTCGTGGCTTTGAGTTGTGGCACGCGTGGCGCGGCCTTGCGAGACCAGTTGATCGAAGAACGTTTTCCATACGCCGGATTCTTCGGGCACGAGCTGAAATATTCTTGAACCGCCTTCGTGTGGTTCCGGCAGCGCAATCAAAGTGAGCAAGCCATCGTGTAGTTCATCGGCATCGCGCGCGTCGAGTCGAGCCTCTTCGCGAACTTCCGCGATAGCAGCCGGGTCGAGGCGGCCGACCTCCGAGAGAATCGCTTCGGGCAGCACGCGGCGCATTTCGACAGCGCGAGCGCGGCGCTCTTCGAGCGGAGCGTCATCGAGATAGGCGAAGGGATTCGCGTTCAAAATTTCGTGTGAAAACTGCGATGGCATCGGCGTATCAACCGCGACGCAGCGGATGCTGCCGTCGAGAATCTTCCCGAGGACCTGCTTCAGGCCGCCGATATCCATCGCTTCGGTAAGCGCGTCTTTCATCACTTCGCGCACGAGAGGATGATCAGGGATGCGAAGTTCGCCATCGAGATTTTCGGGGCACGCGGCGGCATCGGGAAAAACGGCCGCCAGCAGATCATCGGCGCGCATGCGCTGGATTTGCGGCGCGACTTTCTTGCCGCCTTGAAAACGCAAGAGCATGAGCGCGCGCGAAGCGTCCCAGCGCCAGCGCGCCGTGAAAATTGGAGATGCGAGGACGGCTTGCTCGATCACGCGGTCGAGGGACGCAGGATGCAAAAATCGAAACACGTCGGCTAGCGGAAAGCTGTGCTGCTCGGCGAGCGAGATGTTGAGGCCATCGTCGGTGGCGGCGGCTTGCAATTCGAGATTGAACGAGCGGCAGAATCGCTTGCGCAGAGCGAGGCCCCAGGCTTTGTTGATGCGGCCGCCGAATGGAGCGTGGATCACGAGCTGCATGCCGCCGCTCTCGTCGAAGAAACGCTCGGCGATGATCGTTTGTTGCGTTGGAACCGTTCCGAGGACTGCGCGGCCTGCGACTATGTATTCGACGACCTGCTCGGCGCCTGCATCGTCGAGGCCGCACTCTTCCTTCAGCCATGCGAACACGCTTTGTGCTGCGGGAAGGTTTTTTACCTGTACGCCGGGCGGAACGTCGCGCGTTCGTTCGTCAATCTGGGTGCGGAGTTCGGCGACTTGCGCGGAGAGTTCGGCGGTGCGAGCCGGGGCTTCGCCGCGCCAGAAAGGAACGGTGGGAGCGGCGCCGTGCGCGTCTTCAACGAGGACGCGGCCCATGTGCACGCGGCGAATGCGCCAGGAAGTGTTGCCGAGCAGCATGATGTCGCCGCGCAGGCTTTCGACGGCAAAATCTTCATCGACGGTGCCGACGACTGTACCCTCCGGCTCGGCGACGACGGTATAAAGGGCGTTATCGGGGATCGCGCCGCCGCTTGTGATAGCCGCGAGCCGGCTGCCGCGACGGCCGCGCACGCGTCCATTGACGCGATCGCGATGCAGGTAAGTACCATAGCGGCCGCGACGCGCAGCAATTCCTTCTGAAAGCATTTCGATGATTGTGTCGAACTGCGCGCGTTCGAGATTGCGGTAGGGATAAGCGCTACGAACGCGCGTGAAGAGGTCGTCTTCCTGCCAATCTTCGGCGGAGCACATTGCGACGATTTGCTGCGCAAGAACGTCCTGCGGCGCGTCGGGAATTTCGATGCGATCGAGATCGCCTTGTCGAATGGCCCGGACGAGCGCAGCGCATTCGAGAAGCTCGTCGCGCGTTGCAGCGAAGATTCGGCCTTTGGGAATCGCACCGCGCCAGTGGCCGGCGCGGCCGATGCGCTGCAGAGCGGTGGCAATCGAGCGCGTCGAACCGATCTGACAGACGAGGTCTACTGCGCCAATATCGATACCGAGTTCCAGCGAAGCAGTGGCGACAAGGGCCTGAATTTCGCCGGCTTTCAGCTTGTTCTCGGCCGCGAGGCGAAGCTTGCGCGAGAGGCTGCCGTGATGCGTGGCGACGGCGTCTTTGCCAAGACGCTCTTCGAGATGGTGCGCGACGCGTTCGGCGAGGCGGCGCGTGTTGACGAACACAAGCGTCGAGCGGTGCTGGCGAACGAGCTCGGCCACGCGATTATAGATTTCGTCCCACATTTCATGCGAGGCGACAGGACCGAGTTCGCTGGCGGGAACTTCAATAGCGAGGTCGAGAGCGCGTTGGTGGCCGATCTGGACGATAACGGGATCGGGACGGCCACTGCCAGTGAGGAAATGGGCAATCAATTCGATTGGCTTCTGCGTGGCGGAGAGGCCGATGCGCACCGGCGGACGTTCGGCGAGCGCTTCGAGACGTTCGAGCGAGAGCGCGAGGTGCGAGCCGCGCTTATCGTCGGCGACGGCGTGAATTTCGTCGACGATTACGGTTTCGACAGATTTCAGAATCTCGCGGCTTTTCGCGGCGGTGAGCAAAATATAGAGCGATTCAGGCGTCGTGACGAGGATGTGCGGCGGCCGCTCGAGCATTTTGCGGCGCTCGTGCATCAACGTGTCGCCGGTGCGGACGGCGGTGCGAATCTCGGGCATCAGAAAACCGCGTTCGGCGGCGAGTTGCAAAATTTCGCCGAGCGGAATTTCGAGATTTTTCTGAATGTCGTTGCCGAGGGCTTTGAGGGGCGAAACGTACAGGACTTCGAGGCGATCCGTCAGGTCGCCCGCGAGCGCTTTGCGTACCAGGCGATCGATACAGGCGAGAAATGCGGCGAGCGTCTTGCCGGATCCAGTGGGAGCTGAGATGAGCGTCGTCTTTCCGGCGAGAATGTGCGGCCAGCCCTGCTCTTGCGGCTCGGTGGGCATGCCGAGGCGGCGTACGAACCATTCGCGGACGATCGGGTGGGCCCAATCGAGAGACGCGAACGCCGCGGATTCTGGAAACGCAGGATTCATGGAAGAGAACTCGATGCTCCGCCGTGAGAAGACTAAAGTTAAACGCTAGCGGCGAATGCGTAGAATACTCTTTGCTGAAGGCTATGTCATCTCGGCCACCTGATGCCTGTCACCCGAATTTCTGACTGGCGATAATGAGGGGAACAAGACTAACTTCGTTGGCCGACAGGCGCTATCCGTCGAGACAATGCATACCATCTCCGTAATTCATTGTAAATGTGATAGATAGAGGAAGTAGACGCATTACCTTGGCACCTACAGGTACTACTCCCGCCCCAAACTAAAGCCCTAAGAAAGTGATGGAACGAGGGGGTCCGAAATACCCCCCACTGTTCCATTCTGGCATTCGTCCCGTTCCGGCATAAAAGAACCATGAAGAGCGGCTCATCGCAGCTTCGAGAACTCGGCCCCGTCGAAGTTACCGGGCGAGACGAAACATGGCGGCGATCAGATCGATCCGAACTCCCCGGCAACGGTGCCGGCACTTTACCAAGACGCCAGGAGAATTACGTGAAAAAGATTATTGCAGCAGCTTTTATGTTCCTCTTCGCGGGCATCGCTCAGGCGGGGCGGCCGCAGCCCAGCGCGCAAGGCAAGTGGTCATTTACCTTCACCGGCGGGACAACGATTGCTAACGCAGACGTGAATATCGTGCAGGATGCGCACGGCAACCTCAATTCTCCGTTCTTTGCCGGCTACGTGGCAGGCAGTTGGTATCAGAACTACGAAGCCTTCAGCGACAGTACTTGCTCGCCCAGTGGATGGGCTCCGGTGCAAGCCACGGGATCAAATGTGAATGGCACGTTCAACTTCAAACTGCAAGTGGATACCGGCATCTTCTATGACTTGAAGGGCAGCGTCAGTGCCAATGGGACGACGATGTCGGGATCGTATACTTCGAACTGCTCAAGCGATCACGGATCATTTACGGGGTCGCTCTATGCGCCGGTCAACATAACCTATACCGGCACAATTAATGGCAGCAACGACGACGGCACGGTCACTCAATACGACGCCACGTTGGTGCTCGCTGAAGACGGGCAATTCAACGTCACCGGCTCGATCACCCTCAACACAACGTCGGGCGCAGCAAGTTGCTACGGCACTATCAACCTCGCCGGCCCGGCCACCGGGGACTTCATCGAGCTCGGCGGCGGAAATACCAATGTCCAGCTTCTTGGGCTGCTCGTCTTCGCCGACAAAGCGGACTTCAGTTCGGTTAGCGTCCAGACTTTGGAAATCGCTTCGCTCTCGTGCGGCAACGATCCAGCCCAAGGTACGCTTTCGTCGAAGAAGTCGCAGAAGCGCAGTTCACCGCGCCGATAGGACCTCGGGCACGTCTGAACTGATGTGAGAGTTGTAGCGTCGTTTCTTGGGCGAAACTCGAACCACGGCTAGAACTCTAATGATCAGTAATGATCAGCGGAGTTGGCGTCACCAACCGTGTGGTTCGCGGCGCCGCGTTTTGCTCGCGGCGCCGCATGAGGCCAAAGCACCCCCAGGTCCCGGGATGTGACCAATTAGTGCTTGGTGCAAACCGGCCCGGCGTCGGTGGTGAACGTGTTGTTGTCGGAAAACCAGTTGTTCACCGCAATTGAAGGCGCTCCATAAAACCAGGAGAAGAATGCCAATTCTTGCAAATGGTAAGCGTAGCCGTTCAAACCAGTAACTATCGGGATGTTCGTGCCAGTGAGCGGATCACCTACTTCAAGATTGCCCTGGCATGCGCCTACCTGTCCAGTATGACCCCAGGCGGGAGTCGGATTGTTACCAAACGGGTCGTCCATCCATTCCCCAACCTCATGAGCTGCAATCGTTGTGTCCTTGATGGGTGGGCCAAAGGCTCCTGAGGTGTCGAAGTCAATGAAGGCGTAAGTCTGCACGCGCGCGGCCTTATTTGGAGCGACCGCGGCGTTCTGAGTGACCGCGTTGTGGAACCCGAGAATGCAGCAATGGTTCAAGTCGCCCGACGAGCTAGACATCACCGTGTTGTAGAACAAAAAGATCGGAAATTTCGATGAGTCGATATTGGCACCTTCGGACACCAGCAACTTGTTGAAAACCTGCCGAAGCATGACGTCGAAGTCCACGATTGCCAGTGGCCCACATCCACCGAACCCAAACGCAAGTCCCTGCTTCCCCGGTAAATTCACAGTGACCGGGGGCAATACGTGCGGGGTAAGCATGGTGTGATAATCGGAGCCACTCACAAATTGCCAGAAATTGGCTCGCTGGAATGCGTCGAGATACTGCGTATCGCCAACCGGGGTGCCTCCGAACACAAATTCGTTTGGCTGGAAAATCGGCGACTGTTCCATGAGCGTGAGGGGCACGTCATTGGGGCTTGTCAAGCACGCGTCGTCAGCCGCAGTTGGGTCGAATACCGCTACGCCCGGCTTGGTGGTGAGAATTTTTCCGTTCGGACTGGCGACTGCGATGGTGTTCGTAATGAGGATCACGGGAATCACCACCGTATTAATGCTGGTAGTTGTGAAATTGGCTCCGAACGGATCCTGTCCCACCATGGATCCTGAATAAGTATTGCCGTCACGGCTGGAAACGACTGAGTAAGTAAACGTCGTGAGATCCGAATTTGCGGCCGCCTGCGCCGGACTGATCGCATTGCCGGCGGCATCGGTGGCGGGCGCCACAGCTGTGTAAGCTTGCAGTTGAGTTTGCTGCGCTGACGCTAGGCTGGCGAACAACAGAACCGCAACACAGAACAATACTGTCGCTAAACTCCGTGACAGAGTCCTTACCGACGTCATAATCCACCTCCCAGGGGGGATTCCAGCGAGTGACTGTGAAAACAAGGCGCGATTGCAATGCGAATTCTCGTGATGCGATGGTCACAAGTCAAGTAACAATCCCGCGGCATTACTCTTAGTACTCGGTGATAAACAAGAATTTACCGTTGTATCAAACTGTTAATCCCGATCATCTGCCAGAATCCATTTTCAGGAGGGCGAGGATGGGAAATGCATCAAAGAAAGCTTGCAGCCGAATAATAAACGAGCAGAACTTCTGAAAAAGTGCTCTCACTTTCGCCAGATGTTCGTCGCAATTCTCCGAGATAATATAAAATTACACAGTAATACAAAATCACATAGCAGTGCCGCGGCTCAAACTGATACAACGCGCTGAATTTGATCCGCTCGCCTTCGTTCTACGCCGTTCTGGGCCGACAACTACAACGATTTTAAACCACCGATTCTGTCTAAGGTCGTCGATAACGTTCAAATGAATGTGAATCGCTGCGAACGAATGCGCACGGGGTGGTTACCTCACTGCGACATTCGGGAAGATCCACCTGTCCATTGAACCCGGAACGCTGGGAAAATGCGCACGGGCCACTGAGTCTGAAGGCTTAGGGCGGCGGCAGAGGCTTCTGGGTGAAATCAAAACAGTCCGACATATCGTCGGCGGCTTTGTCGCGAGAATTGAGAGAGGGCAGTCCAAACGTGGTCTCGCAGAACTTCACCAGGCTGACGTGCGAATGCAACACTTTGGAGATGTATCCGCTCTTAGCGTAGGGGCTGAGAACGAGGCAACCGACGCGCGAGCCGTAGCGAAACTGCGTGCCGTCGGTCCATTTCTCAACCTCCGGTGGATCAACGTGATCGTACCAGCCGCCCCAATCGTCCCAAGTGATGAAAATCGCTGTCTGCGGCCACAGACCGCCCTGCACGATAGCGTTCACCTGATCAACCGTCCACTGCATGCCGTTCGTGACGTTGCCGACGGGCGGATTCGCGCCTCGATCTGGTGGATCAGGCGGATGCTCGCTGAAAGCCTGAGGCGCATACACCCATGAAACTGTTGGTAACTTTCCCGCCGCTGCATCCATCGCAAACTGGTCCGAGGAGTATTGCGGCCGTCCGACGAGCGCCTTTATGTAAGCGAACGCATAACCCCCGTAATTTCCCCATGTCAACCCGGCGGCGTCCAGGCTAGCAGGTAGGGATGGCAGGTCGTAGACAGGATTCCCAGACGGATTGTCAATTACTGGAGAGTCCGGGGTAAGCAGCATCAGGTGGTTGGGCGTAGAAGGTCCAGCAACATCGGTGAAATAGTTGTCGCACACGGTAAATTGACGCGCATATGCGAGGTAGGCGGGGATATCTGATTCAAGGAACTGCTCACGTACGGCTCCAGTTGCCCGGTTGAGCCATGCCTTATGACGATGGTCGGGATCGTGAGTGGGCGGATTCGGCGAGTGGGCCATCACAGCGCCGTTCGCCCCTGGCAATATCCCAAAGTAGTTATCGAACGTATGATTCTCTTTGAAAATCACGACCACGTGTTGGATTGGACCCTGGGGTGCCATTAAGCCTGTCTCAGTTCTGTCCGCAATGCGGACGTACGAAAAAATGAGGACAACTATTAAAAAATACTACGAATTGACTACAATGCACCATTTTCGGCAGCCGAATGTTCGGCGCAATTCTGACAGATAATATAAAATCACGAAGTTACAAGCGTGGGGCCCGTAGCTCAGCTGGTTAGAGCATCGGACTCATAATCCGTTGGTCCTAGGTTCGAATCCTAGCGGGCCCACCAACCAACCCATTGAAGCCGCAGTGGTTCGGAAGATCGGTGCGAACACCCGCCAAGGTTTCATCGGGCGACTCAAGTTGTTCTCCCAGTTGTTCGAGACGGAGAGATCACCCTCTTCAGAGCGTCGTCAAAGCGAAGAATCGGTGGGAGTCATTGCCCTGGGAGCAAGGAATCATGCCCGGGTCAGCGAAGATTGCTCAGCAGGGCCGCGTCACTGCTGGCATCGCCGCGCGCCATTAGCAGTCGCTTGCCATCGAGGGACCAGTGGAAGTCGTAGATTATGCCGGAGGTGAACTTCGTCAAATGCCTGGGTTCGCCTCCGGTGATGGGCTGTTCCCACACGTTGTAGACTCCATTCTGCGGGAAGCTGTATTGAAGGCTCTTGCCGTCCAGCGACCAGAGCAGCCCCCAAACGACTCCCGGCGCACTCAGTACTTTCATCGGTGCTCCTCCTTCCGCAGGAATAATCGCCAGTTTGGTTGCGGGAGCAGGAATGGATTCTCGGTAGGGGTACGCCAGGAATTTCCCGTCCGGCGAAATGCTCAGGCGGCCTCCAATGTTCTCGCCGAGAATCTGCGCAATCTCTACGGACGCACCGCCCTCGACTGGAATTCGAGAGATCTTATGCATGTCATCATAGAAAACATATTTGCCGTCGGGAGTGCAGACAAAGCTGTTCAGGTCGCCCCGGACCAGCGGGGCGGCCTCTTCGCCATTTACGGCGACGCGAACCAGTTCAGTGGTCGCGGCTCGCCCGGAAGCAAACATTACGAAGCGGCCACACGGAGCGGGATCACCCTGAAAGTCTGTGACCAGCAAGTCCGTAAAAAGAGTTCGCCGACTGCCGTCGGCTTGCAGGCTCCATAGTTTGCCGTCCATGCTGGTGGCTAAAAGATGCCCATCGGGCGCCTCAGCCACTCGGAACAGCGGCAACGCGGCCGAAGTGATCTGCTGAGCTTGCAAGAGATCCGTCGCGGGAGCAACCCAGACATCGGAGGTTGGGTGATTCGCGATCACAACCACGGTCCTGGCATCGCGTGTAAGGTCAGCCCGCGTGTCGTAGTCCGTGAGATCGTTCGTGACCCTGCGTACGTCGGCGTTCGGGTACGAAATCGTCCACAATTGCCCGCGCTCATTCTGGTCATTCATCACCAACAGCAGTGTGTCTCCTTCCGGGAACCAGAGCGGCCGTCCGATGGCTTTGGAACTGGAGTAGAGTTCGCGCACGCTGCCATCTGCGACGGACACGGCGTCAAGCACGTACGAATGTCTGCCAGCATAGAGATCCAGGGAAACAGTGACGGTTCGGCCGTCCGGAGACCAGGTCGCCCCGGGTTGGAAGCCGGGGTATGTATTCCCAATCCCTGCCAGCAGACGATCGCCGCTCCCATCGGAGTTGGCGAGCCGCACATCAGTCGAATTGCGTGGCGGAATGCCCCGTGTGTAAACAAACCGTTGACCGTCTGGAGAGAAACTTACGGGTGAGTCGATATCCTTGATGAGCAACCGGCTGGACCCGCCGAGCACCGGCATTACGTACAAATACTTGAAGCCCGGATCGTTCTTGTCGGCCCGCACGTAATATATGTGGTTCCCGTCAGGCGAAAACGTCAGACCATCAAAACCAATCGCATCCGCCGGCAGGATCTGGACATCGCTCTGCGTCGCCACCTGATGCAGCCAAAGACCCGAGAGCCCTCCATCCCGCCGCGAATAGCACACGTAGCGCCCGTCTCCGGAAATGGCGGCCAGTTCAACTTTGCCGCTGTCGGTGAGCTTCGTTACCTGAAACTTTTCGAGGTTGGGCCTTCGGTTGCGTCCCGCCCTTGAGCGCATCGCATGGCCGCCTCCCAATGCCAGGACAACGGCGAGCGCCGCCACTGCTGCCCATGTCCAGTAGTTCTTTTCTCGTCGCACTTCCGCGCCCGGGGAGGCAAGGTGCCGCGTCTCAGCAGGGAAGCTTGTCGTCGCGCGTCTGCCATTTTCGTGTCCGTAGTTCGGTCCGTCGCCGCTCGTGTGCGCCGCGGAAGTGGAAGCAACGGATGCCACAGCCGGTCCCGCTCCGTCTCGAGTGAAGGGAGCAACGAAGCGGTATCCCCTTTTCGGAAAAGTCTCGATGAATCGCGGTTCCTCTGCGGAGTCGTTGAGTGCCTCGCGAAGCCGATTCACGGCCTTGTTCAGACCGAGATTGAAGTCAACGAAAACACCCGTAGGCCAGAGTCGCCGGATGAGTTCCTCGCGCGTGACCATCTCCCCAGGCCGCTCAAGCAACGTTGCCAGGATCTGGAACGGTTTTTCTTGAAGGATAATTCGATGGCTGTTGTTGTGAAGTTCGCCGGTGCGCAGATCGAGTTCGAAATCGTCAAAGTGGACGATGTGGCTGGATTCGGCTGGATTCGCCATCGCCGGGTCTCCGCGAGGGGAACGTTTGCGAAGTGTATCACGTAATCGCGGGTCACCAGAATTTCATCTAAGTGATTGACAAATCCCCAGTTGCTGCAAGGAACAAAAATGTCACGCGCAGGTCACGCGCGCGCCATTGACGCACTAGCCGAGCAGTCTCAGAGTCGCGTCCACATGCGGTCAGCACGAAAGTCCCAGTCATCACGCTGAACCCGGCGCGCCTTCCAAGCCACGGCGAGGAGTGTGACCGAAAGCGTGTGATAAACGGCCGGCGTGACGAAGCGAATTTGAGGAGTCGTGAAAAAATCTCTGCTGTTCCTACTCCTGATCTCCAGCGTTTGTCTCCTCAGTGATTGCGGTGGCGGCGCGTCAACCCCGCCTCCGGCCACTCACTTTTCCGTGGTTCCGGCCGGCGCAGCCGCCACCGCCGGGACGGCCTTCAACGTCACCGTCACCGCGCTTGATGCCGCGAATGGCGTGGTCACTGGTTACGCTGGAACAGTTCAGTTCGCCAGCTCAGACGGTAAGGCCATGCTACCGGCCAACTCACCGCTCACGAGTGGGACGGGAACGTTCTCGGTCACGTTGGAAACCGCCGGCAGCCAAACGATCACGGCGGCCGACACAGTCACCACCTCGATCAAGGGGACTTCGAGCACGATCGCGGTAAGCGCCACCGCTGCGCCAATCGCCGTGCCGCTCGTTAACCTGCCGTTGAGCCCCGATGCCGTAATCCCTGGTGGAGCAACCTTCACGCTAAAGGTGAATGGCACCGGCTTCGTGTCTGGCGCGACTGTAAAATGGAACGGCAGCAACCGCCTCACTACCTTCGTCAGTGAATCACAGGTATCGGCAGCCGTCTTGGCTTCCGACATCGCAAATTTCAACACCGCTTCGGTGACCGTTGTGAATCCAGCTCCCGGCGGCGGGACCTCGAACCCAGCGTTTTTCGAAACTACCAGACCGACTTCCTCGGTCTCTTGGAGCATTTCATCGGAGCTCGCTGCCGGCTCCGCGCCCTCTGCTTCGGTGGCAACAGCAGACTTCACTGGGAATGGAAAACTGTCCCTCGCAGTGGTGAACGGCGGAAGTAACAACATCAGCATTTTCCTGGGCAACGGAGACGGAACGTTCCGGGCCACGGTCAACTATCCCGCAGGAACGAATCCTGACTTCGCGGTCGCGGGTGATTTCAACGGCGATGGCAACCTGGACTTGGCCGTGGCGAACGCGGGCAGCAACAATGTCAGCATTCTTTTGGGCAAGGGCGACGGAACGTTCCAGGCCGCGGTCAATTATCCCGCAGGAACGAATCCCGGCTCCGTGGCCGCGGGTGATTTCAACGGCGATGGCAAGCTGGACTTGGCCGTGGCGAACACGGGCAGCAACAACGTCAGCATTCTTTTGGGCAAGGGCGACGGAACGTTCCAGACAGCCGTGGACTACGGCGCCGCGTCAAATCCCACTTCGGTGGCGGTGGGAGATTTCGACGGCGACGGCAAGCTGGACTTGGCCGTGGCGAACGCGGGCAGCAACAATGTCAGCATTCTTTTGGGCAAGGGCGACGGAACGTTCCAGGCCGCGGCGGAATATGGTACCGCGACGAGTCCGACTTCAGTGGCGGTAGGAGATTTCAACGGCGACGGCCGGCTGGATCTGGCCGTCGCAAACAACGGCAGCAGTAACTTTAGAGTTGGCAGCGTCAGCATTCTTCTGGGTAACGGCGACGGAACGTTTCAACCTCACGTGGACTACCCGGCCTTGTCAAATTCATCCTCGGTGATTGTGGGAGATTTCAACGGGGATACCAAGCTGGACCTGGCCGTGGCGAACAGCAACGCCGGAGGCGAAGATCTCAACAACCTGAGTCTCTTCTTGGGCAATGGCGACGGGACGTTCCAACCGCAGGTGGACTATGCGGCCGGGACAAATCCTTCCTCGGTGGTGTTGGGAGATTTCAACGGAGACGGCAGGCTGGACCTGGCCGTCGCTGACCATGCTAGCACGAAAATTTCCGTGCTGCTGCAACCGGGGCTGGTTTCCGGACCGGATGCTCGGTTGTTACCCATGAGTCTGAATTTTGCTACCCAGCTCGTGGGAACAACGAGCGCGGGGCAATCCGTTCAGCTGACCAACTACGGTTCGACGATGCTCAGCATCGCGGTTATCGCCCCGACCGGAAATTTTGACGAAACCGACAACTGCGGTTCGAGCCTCGCTGCCGGAGCGAGTTGCACCATTAACGTCACTTTCACGCCTGGTGCCATAAATAACCTGATCGGCACACTTTCCATTACCGACAACGCGCCCGGCAGTCCCCAAATGGTTAGCCTGAATGGCGTAGGCACGGTGGTAAAGCTCGTCCCAGTCAGCATGTTCTTTCAGTGCACCGGCAGTTGCCCCTCTAAGACTGCGACGCTGACGAACACGGGAACCACGGCGCTCAGCATCACGAGCATCACCATCACCAGCAACAAACCAGGGGTCAATGGGCAGGCCGGCTTTGCGGAGACGAATAACTGTCCTGCCAGCCTGGGCGCGGGGCAGTCCTGCTCCATCACGGTCAATTTCACTGGGAACTTCAACTTCGCGTACAAAGGTGCTCTGACTGTCAATGACAACGGCGGAGGCGGCGCGCAGACTGTGTCCCTGGGCGGGTTCCTCACGCCGTGAAAACCGGCACCGAGGTCTGGAGAAAACGGCGCGAAAGAGATGAAAGCGAAATCCCCCGCGTGGTGCTGATGGGTTCCGGATTCGGCCTGAGCGTTCTTACTCTTCGCGAGCGGAAAGCTGAGGCAAGCCTGCCGGTAAGGGTTAAATCGCGTTTACCGGACAAGTGGGCCGAAAGGATTTCCTTTCGAACCACGGGAAAAAAGTTGGGAAAGATTTGGGAAAGATAACTGCCGAATAAGATACGTTTGTGCGGATTCCGCGAGATTTAGTGGCACCTTGACAACCGGCGAATCTCGTTCTCATAATCCGTTGGTCCTAGGTTCGAATCCTAGCGGGCCCACCAACTTCAATTGAGAGGAGATCTAACCCTATGGGACACTCAAACAATTCGTTCTTCGGACGAGCCGCACTTGCTGTAGCGACATTGGCCGGACTTCTCATATTTGCAGGTGCTCCGAACCTGCGCGCCGATGACGACTGCCAGCGACGCATTGCGAAAGCCGATCACAAGCTGCATGAAGCCATCGAGCACCACGGCTATCAGAGCGAGCAGGCGGCACATTGGCGCCACGCACTGCGCGAAGCGCGGGAGCGCTGCTGGAAAACGAATCATAGGTGGTGGGATGAAGACGAGCATCGCTGGCGGACGGATCACGATTGGGATGACCACGACCATGATCACGACCGCGACCACCACTGATTGGGTTCCGTCGAGAAATAGCGTCCAGGGCCGCCTTAGCGATTAGAAGCACGGTCGAACGGCTCCCGTATTCGGGGTTTTACACGGAAGCGAAGGTTTGCCTTGCTGAGGTGTAAGAAAGTGACGCGGCAGTACGAGCTGTCATGATGAGCGCCTTGCGTGCGCGTCGATCAGAAACTGACCAGCTCAACGAGGATTCTGACTAGCGCTAGAGGAGGAAACCGAAAAGTGAACAACACTGGAGTTGGTCCTCCAGTGCTGGCGGCGACGATTACAAGGTCATCTCCAAGGCCCGGCCGTGTTCCGACCGGTACGGTCAAATCCACTCGGACCGTTCCGGATTTTCTCGCCCCGAGTGTCAGCTCTTTCGGCTCGACCTTGCTCACAAATTGATGCGCGTCCGTTACTGTGATTTTGAATGTACGCGGATCGTCGATATTTCGTACCGTGAATGCGGCCTGCTTGATGCTTCCTGGCGACAACTCGTCAGAGTCCAGCTTCGCAGATGGAATTTTGACAATTTGTGGTTTTCCGTCGAGTATTCCCGTCGCCCAAAATACCGTTCCCACGTTGTTTCTCGTTGATTCGCGCACAAGGTGAAAAGCTTTGGCCGCTTCGGATCGTTGCAAAAACATCGGTATCCCGCCCGTCTCATTAGCGGTGTGGATGTAAGCAGGGTCCGCCGGACCTCACGCGTCCGGACCAAAGCTCCTCGATCGGTTCGTCGAAGGCTGCGCCTGTCCAAACACCGACGAGGCGGTCGCGCAAAGAAGTCCTGCACTCACCAATATTCGCCCCCGTCTGCGTACCGTAGGCCTTCTTGAAATTGTGGAATTCATTGATCGTCGCAATAGAGCTCACGGCTTGCCGATCCTGAGATCTTAACGAGAAGCTTTTGGAAAAGCCTACATCTAAATGCACGACTTCCCTACCAGTTCGGTCGGTCCTTGTGGAACCTCATCCGAATTGGGCGCAGCTTTTCCTGTTGCCAGCCGTGTTCGGGACACTCGAGTCTGCGCGGAAACTGCTTGGCGCCGGGTACGGGCTTGGCTATGAGTTTTGCGCCGCATTTCGTGCAGTTCATGTGAGGGAACTTTTCGCCAATGATCGTCGGGAGCTAGATCCTCCAGCTAGTTCGGGAGCCGGAATACGAGCTTAATGTCGTCTTGGACGGGGATGCGACGGCCCTCAAAAAGAGTGGGACCGTAGCGCCACTCGCGAACGGCAGTAATAGCCGCCGCCACGAGTAATTGCGGGCCACTCACCGGTTGTAGGCTCTGGACGTTACCATCCGCGCTAATCACGGCATGCAACCGTACTGTGCCTTCAATCCCTTGCTCTTTGGCGTCGACAGGATAAGAAGGAGACACTCGCTTCAGCAGTCGACCGACCACCAAATTCTGTGCAGGCTGTCTTTGCGCGTTGAAATTGGGAGGCACCGGAACTAAACGGCGAGAACTAATCGCCACCGTGGGGGAGGCGCTCACCGCCTCTTCCGGTAAAGTTAGGACGTTCGGGGCTGCTTCTCTCCGCGCGGAGCCGGGGGTAATCGGCGCTTCACTTCGGGCGTGGCGAGGCGTCTCGCTTTCCGGGGGCGTTCGAGCCTCTAAAGGCCGCGTGGCCTGCGGAGGTGGATTCGTGCGCTCAGCACCGCCAGCAGCGGGTGCGATGCTCGGTGCGGGAGTCGGCACGCTCGGGGGCGGCGGCGGGCTATTCTGTTTCATCCTCTCGGTGTTCGCGGCCAATATCTCCTCAGGTGTCGCTTCCACCATGTTCTGAACGCGAATTGTGCCGGTGAGACCGTCAAAAGTTCCGGTTATCAAGACACTTTTCCCCAAGAAATTGCCAGCCTTTTGTTGATCATCTATGTGGTACCAGACGTCATTGTCATAGTCCTTCAAGACAAACCGCACATCATTCTGGGAGACGATTTTCCCGCCGAATGTCTGCCACTTGGACTGCACCCGCGTCACAGACTGTTGCGTGATTTTGAATTGTCGCGCATGAGACGGCGGCAGGACACCGCAGACCAGGAGCAATAACACCGCTCTAACTACAGCGGTTCTTGTCATATATGACCTCGGAAATAAAGTAAGGACAGAGCAGCCGCGTAGCACAGATGTTCAGCCCCCATCAAAGCGGCATATCCTCTGATGAATGGCCGGGGATTTAACGTTAGCGAAGAAACTTGCGAAAGTAAATGGACTGTGTTCTCGAAAATTCGCTCGATGTAGACAGCGGGCTGGGGAGCCGTCTTGTCCTTTTAGATGGTCTTATCTTAGTAGCGCGCCCGAAGCGCGTCCTCTTCGCTTTTTATTCGCTCTTAACCGCAGCGTTATACCGCAAGCATTCTATGCGGGCATCCCGTCGACCAAGTGTATGATGGCTACCTTTCCGTCGAGGGGGAGCTATGGCCGCAACCTGGAAAGGTTTTCTTACCTTCGGGATGGTTTCCATACCGATACAACTCACACCCGCTGCACGGTCCGAACGAATCAGTTTCAATCAGCTTCACTCCGTTTGCCACACGCGCATCAAGCAGCCGACATATTGCCCGACGTGCGAAAAATTCGTCGACCGCTCTGAAATTGAAAAAGGCTACGAATACGAGAAGGACCAGTATCTGATGTTCACGAAACAGGAGCTCGAAGAAATCGAGCCTGAATCCGCCTCGACGATGGAGATTCTGAGTTTCGTGAAGGCTGAAGAGATTGACCCGGTTTATTTCGACAGCTCTTACTACGCCGAGCCGGGCGAAGGCGGCGTGCGCGCATACAATCTGCTGCTCGACGCGATGCGCAAGACCGGTTATTCAGGAGTGGCAAAGGTCACGATGCACGGACGAGAAAACATTGTAATCATCCGCGCTCGAGAGAACGGCTTCACTCTTCACACGATGTTCTATAAGAATGAAATTCGATCGATATCCGAAAGCGCTAAGCCGGGTGCGGCGGAATTGAAGCCGGCGGAATCCAAGTTGGCAATGCAGCTGATTGAGACCCTCGCTGAACCCTTCAACCCCGATCAGTATTCAGACACTTATCAGCAGGAGTTAGAAAAACTGATCGAAGCAAAAGCCCATGGTAAGAAGTTGACGGTGATGCCGCGCGCCAAACGTGAAAATGTCCCTGATCTGATGTCGGCGTTGAAGAAAAGCCTGTCAGCAGAGCCCGCCAGGAAAAGTCTGCTTCGCGCCGTTCCGAAACCTGCCGAAAGGCAGAAGAAGTCGCGCAAAGCAAGCTGAATGACACGCGCCTTGTGCGCGCGAAATCTAGAAGCCTAGGCCAGAGCTTTCCTCAAGCGTTTCGTCGTTTTCTGCAATTGCTTCTTGAGCGACTCCACCTGCTTCGAGATATGCTCGAGTTCCTTTTTCGCAAGCACGCCCGCCTTAGCCACTTTGTGAGCGGTGCGATTCGCCCGACCCATTGCGGAGCCGATTGTTTCCGCCGCTTCCTTCAACAATCTGTTCTTTTTCGCCATCTGTCTCCTCCGTGTGAAACGGCAGCCATCGTATACGTGGCGCGATAGATCGTCAATCGGGATCGGCTTCCGGTTGCTAGCTCGCGGCTTCCTGCTTTGCGGAACCTTCTTCGTCGAGATACTTCACAAAGACAACTTCGTTTTGGGCTTCGTTGTAGAGGAGATCGTCCACATTCGCCTTCGCGAGCAACAATCCGAATCCTCCCGGACGCAGACCCTTCTGCTGTCGCACCTCGTCGTGTTTGGTGGGCTCATCGGCTCGATGGCTGATTGCCGCATGTTCGAGCTCGGCAAACTTGAAACCGGGGCCCGGATCCGCAATCCGATACAGCACCATCCTTTTCCCTCGAAGATAAGAGATCCGGACCTTGCGGCTCGGATCGAGCTTTCCGCCCCACTCAACCGCGTTGAGCAGTAACTCGTGAAAGGCTTGTCCCACGGACCGCTGTACCTCCTCGGAGAGCCCTGCTTTCATGTGCGCCATGAACGCCTCGATACGTTCGGCCGCTTCGAGTGAACATGGAACCGAAAGTTCGACCCACGTGGGCCGCGCGGAGATCACTTCAATCGGCAAAGTCTTCGACGTTTTCGCAAGAGTCTCGCGAACCAGCGCCAGAAGAGACTTTGGCTCGATCGGCTTGGCCACATATTGATAAGCTTCCTCGCGAATGGCGCTCAGAAGCGTTTCGGGGGTGTCGTCCGAGGTCATCACAATCACTTTCGGCTTCTTGTCGTTCTTGCGCAACGCGGCCAGGACTTCCAGACCATTTTTCTTTGGCATCCAGACGTCGAGGAGTGCGAGATCGAACTTATCCTCTTTTAATTTTTTCAACGCAGCGGCGCCGTCCGGAACGGCCACGACGGCGTACTTTCCATCGCGCAGAATTTCGGTCAGGAGCAGGCGGGTTGTGCGGTCATCATCAGCGACAAGAATGCGCGTCATGGTTTCCTCCGCGATGCACGGTGCGGGCGTCTTTGTTGTCCAGCCCTGCTGGTTTTGGTTCTAGAATTGGTTTTTGTGCTCTTTCCGCTCTTCGGGCTGCCGGCAGACTGAAGGGCCGGCAGCAGCCGTGCGACGTCATCTTCCAGAGTGGCGTAGAGTTCCCAGGTTCCGTCGAGTTTACCCTCTCGCCCGGTTTTTTCAATCTCCCGCGCTGTTTCGAACGCGCTTGAGTTCCCGAAGTTTCCGACCGACCCTTTCAGCCCGTGTGCTGCCTGTGCCAGGGCGCGCGGATCGCGTGCTGAGAGCGCGCCGCGAATTCTCGCCATCATCTTGGGACAGTCTTGCCGGAACGTTTTTATCAATGATTGAAGAAGCTTTCGATTGCCGTCAAAACGCGCGAGCAGTTTATCTTCGTCGATCGCACCGTCTGTCTTCTCTTCCGCCGAGGTCGTTGCGCGTTCTCCGGCAGCCACCGTCGAAGATGGAAATACAGCGGCCTCGAGTGTGTGCGTAAATGACTTTGGATCAATTGGCTTGGGAATATATCCGTCCATTCCGGCATCGAGGCATCTTTCACGGTCGCCGGGCATCGCATGAGCCGTCATCGCGAAAATTGGGATGTGTCCACCGTTGCTTTTCTCTCTTCTGCGAATTTCCTCCGTCGCTTCGATGCCGCCCATTTCTGGCATCTGAACGTCCATCACCACCAGATCGAATTTGTGTCTTTCAAGTGCCGCGATCGCTTGTTTCCCATTCTCCGCCACGATCACCGAATGTCCCCTACGTTCCAGCAGGTACAATACGAGTTCCTGATTGACTGGATTATCCTCTGCCACCAGCACTCTCAACCTGCGGTGCGTTCCGCGCGCTGAGCCGCGCGCCGCTGATGGCCGCTTTTTCTGGCGGCCTGAGACGTGCAACGCGGTGACGATGGCATCCCACAATTCCGACTGTTTCACCGGCTTCGTTACTGCATCTGCAGCGCCAGCACTTTTCGTGCGCGCCTGATCGTCGCGGTGGCCGCCGAAAGTTAAAAGGATGATCGCCACGCCGCGAAGGCGAGGATCCCGCTGCACACTCTCTGACAGCTCAAATCCATCCATTCCCGGCATGTGCCCGTCGGCCAGAACAAGTCGAAACGGCCTGCCGCTCTTCTGCGCTCGCTTTAGCATCTCGAGTGCCGCTGGGCCGCTTTGGGCCGTTACCGGCTTCATCTTCCAGTTGGTGAGCATCTCTTCGAGAATCTGGCGGCTCGTGGAATTGTCGTCCACCACCAGCACGGGAAGATCGAGTAATTTCAAGGGAACGGGAGCTTGCGCTTCGATCGCTGAGCTTTGCAATCCCAGGCGCGCCGTGAAATGAAACGTGCTGCCTCGCCCCGGCTCGCTCTCCACCCAGACGCGGCCGCCCATCAACTCCGAAAGCTGTGACGAAATCGAAAGACCAAGCCCGGTGCCGCCGTATTTCCGGGTGGTGGAGGCGTCGCCCTGCGCAAACGCCTCGAAGATAGCCTTCTGTTTTTCCCTCGGGATTCCGACGCCCGTGTCTGTCACGGAAAAATGCAGAACCACGTCCTGGTTGGTCTTTGATTCCACGCTCGCGTTCAAAACCACTTCACCACGTTCCGTAAATTTGATCGCATTACCCACCAGGTTCATCACGATACGTCGCAGCCGTGCCGGATCACCGATCAGCGGGTCCGGGACTTCCGGTTTCACGTGACAGGCCAGCTCCAGTCCCTTCTGCTGCGCGCGCATGGCCAAGACTCTTAGCGTATCTTCCAACAAATCCCGGAGCGCAAAATCCGCTCTGTCCAGTTCGAGCTTTTTCGCTTCCGCCTTGGAGAAATCGAGAATGTCGTTAATCAGGCTCAGGAGCGAGCCGGCAGAGCTCTTCACCGTCACAAGATATTCGCGTTGCTCGGGCGTCAGCTTGGTGTCGAGCGCCAATTCCGTCATGCCGATGACGGCGTTCATTGGCGTGCGAATTTCGTGGCTCATGTTTGCGAGAAATTCGCTCTTCGATCGCGTGGCCTCTTCCGCTCGCGCTTTTGCAATTTCCAGCTCGTGCACGAGCAGTGCGAGGCGCCGCGCATCCGCCTCTTGCGCGAGCCGCGCCGCTTCCAGGTAGTCGGCGTACAGCTTTAACTCGCTCTCTGCGCGCCGCCGCTCCATAAATTGGCCGATTTGGCTGCCGATCGAGTCGAACATTTCCAGCAATTCAGGTTCGGGTCTCCGGATTTCGCGGCTGACGAATTCGATCACGCCCACCACGCGATCGTCGATTCGTATCGGAAAACCAAATCCCGAACGCAAGCCCTCACTTCTGGCAATCTGGATCCGCGGAAAGCTTTCCCGCTCGGGAACATCTGTAGCCCATTTGGATTGGCCGGTTGCCCAGATGAGCCCTGGCAAGCCTTCGCCCGGCTGGAATGTGAGTTCGCGCGTGGCTTTTTCGAAGGCGGGAAACTCCTGCCCCGGGAAATGCCAGAGATCTACACAGCGTAACGCTTGCGCAAGTTCATCCAGCCGCCAGAAAGCCCCTAACTCCCAGCCAAGCCCCTCACAGATCGAGCGCAAGATCAACGGAGACGCTGCACCTAAATTTTCGGTCTCCGCAAAAACCCGAGTCAGCGCATAGCCCACCGCCAGCCTGCGCTCGGCATGCTTGCGAAGCGTAATATCCTTGGCCACCGCAAAAATCAGGTTTTGATCGCTGCTCGGGGTCGCGTTCCAAAGCAGCCAGATGTAGGTGCCGTCGCCGCAGCGGAAACGATTCTCGAACGAAAATGCGACGGCTCCTTCAACGATTTTCTGCGATTCCCGGAGCGTGGCCTCTCGATCGTCGGGGTGAACGAAATCGATGTACGGCTGCGACAGTAGCTCTTCTCTGGAAATTCCCAAGGTCTGTACCCACGAGGGATTCAGACGTTTGAAGTATCCATCGAAACCCGCGATACAAAAAAGATCCAAAGAAAGCTGGAAGAGCTGATCAAGCTCGCCTTCGAGCAGGTGGCGCTCGCGCATTGCCTTCGAAAGATCGCCGACGTTGCGGCGCAGCTCGAGCTCCGTCACCACCAGCCGGCTCAAAGCCTTCAATGCTTCGAGCTGTTCCCCCGAGAGATTGCGCGGCACGTGATCGATCACGCAAAGCGTTCCGAGAGCATGGCCCTCCCGCGTGAGAAGTGGAGCGCCAGCGTAAAACCGCACGTTCGGATTACCGGTAACGAGCGGATTCGACCGGAAGCGGTCGTCGGCGAGCGCATCCGGCACCACCATGACGCCCGAGTCGAGGATCGCGTGCGCGCAAAATGCGACGTCGCGCGGAGTCTCGGGTTCATCGATTCCGACCTTCGATTTGAACCATTGCCGGTTTCCGTCAACCAGGCTTACGAGCGCAATCGGGGTGCCGCAGATCAACGCGGCAAGGCGGGACAAATCGTCGAACTCCTGCTCGGGTAGCGTGTCAAGAATCGCATAGCGGTGAAGTGATTCGAGGCGCGCCGCTTCGTTTTCGGGTAGGGGCGCTTTCATGGGAGGCGTGGGGCCGGACGCGTGTCCGGGCTGCGCGCCATCTTATGGCCGCCCCGAGGCGCAAGTCAACGAGCCCTAAGTCAACGAAGCGCAACCAGCGGCCTAGCCGCGCGATTCGCTCATACAATCCGCGATTCCCGCATCGTTCGGCGCGGAATACCCGAGTAATGTACGCGAGCACGCCGCACGTCCCAAGGTGAATTTTCGAGATTCGCATTTGCACTCTGGCGCGGCACCGCGAGAGAATAACGCGCGCGAAAATGAACTCATCGAAGTTCAGAGAATAAGCGAATCGGAGGAGATCATGGCTACGCCCGCAGGACATTCACAACCCAATCCAGAAAAGATTTTTGACACTCTCAACGCGCACCAGAAAACTGCGGCGCTCAAAGCCGGAATCGAACTCGAGGTCTTCACCGCAGTCGGCGAAGGCGCTGACACCACCGCCGCGTTGGCGAAGCGTTGCCAGGCCTCCGAACGCGGCATGCGAACGCTGTGCGACTACCTCACCATCATTGGTTTCTTGACGAAACAGGATCAGAAATACGCGCTCGCACCCGATGCAGCAACATTCTTGGATCGCCGTTCGCCCGCGTACATTGGCTCGATTGCGGGATTCCTCGTCATGCCGGAGATGATTGATCGGTATAAAAGCTTGGCTGCGATTGTTCGCAAGGGCGGTTCGCTCGAAGACGATAAAGGCACGACGGAGCCAAACAATCCAATCTGGATCGAGTTCGCCCGTTCGATGGCGCCGATGCAACGGCCGGTTGCCGAAGGAATCGCGACGTTCGTCAATGCCGATGCGGGGGAGAAGTGGAAGGTGCTTGATATCGCGGCCGGGCACGGGATGTACGGAGTTACGATCGCGCGGCGCAATCCGAATGCGGAAATATTCGCCGTCGATTGGCCGAGCGTGCTGGAAGTGGCGAAAGAAAATGCGCGAGCCGCAAAAGTTGAGTCGCGCTACCACACGATTCCGGGCAATGCGTTCGAGGTGGATTTCGGATCGGGCTACGATCTCGTGTTGCTCACCGGTTTCCTGCACCATTTCGATCCAACCACGATCGAAAAGTTAATGCGCAAAATCCACAAGGCGCTTGTCCCGAATGGTCAAGTCGTGACCGTCGAATTCGTTCCGAACGACGACCGCGTTACGCCCGCGACTGCGGCGGGCTTCAGCCTGATTATGCTGGCCTCGACGCGTGCCGGCGATTCGTACCCGATGTCCGAGTACGATCGTATGTTCCGGAATGCCGGGTTTTCGTCGAACGAATTGCGACCGACGCCCGGACCGCAAAGTTTGATCATTTCGCGGAAGTAGATCTAGGCCGCGATTTATTTGCTCGTGGGATTCGCGAACGCGAGCGTGAGAAGAGTTTTTTGTTCCATCTCGTGAGCCTTGTGCGAGCCGGTGGCGGGGCTCGCGCTCGCCGAGCGTTTCACGGAAAGCACAGCGCGACCGCGCGCAAGCCGTTCGAGGCGCGGCAACAAGAACGCGAGCGCGCCCATATTCGCGGGCTCTTCCTGCACCCACACGAATTCTCGCGCATTTGCGTGCCTGTCCATTTCGGCGGCAAGCTCGGGCTCGGGAAATGGATAGAGCTGCTCGAGGAAAACGACTGCAGTCGATTCGTCCTTCCGGTGTTTTCGTTCCGCTTCGAGCTCGTGGCCGATTTTTCCAGTGCAGAGCAGAACGCGAGTCGCGGTGCCGTTTCCGCTGTCAGGAATCACGGGCCGGAACCGCGCTGCTGAAAGATCGGCCACCGCCGATGACGAAGCAGGCGTGCGCAACATGCTCTTCGGTGTGAAGATGACTAGCGGCTTGCGCCATGCGCGCATCGCCTGGCGGCGAAGCAGATGAAAATATTGCGCCGCAGTGGACGGCTGGCAGATTTGAATATTATCCCGCGCCGCGAGCTGCAAAAATCGCTCGATGCGCGCGCTGGAATGTTCGGGCCCTTGCCCTTCATAGCCGTGTGGCAGCAGCAGCACGACACCCGAAAGCAAATTCCACTTGTCTTCGCCGGCTGCTACAAACTGATCGATGATGATCTGCGCGCCGTTCGCGAAATCGCCGAACTGCGCTTCCCACAAGACGAGCGCTTCGGGAAAATCTCGGCTGAAACCGTATTCGAAGCCAAGTACCGAAGCCTCCGAGAGCGTTGAGTTGTATGCTTCAAAAAACGCCTGGCCTGGCGCGATGTGCTGCAGCGGAATAAATTCCTTCTCATTTTCGATGTCGATCAGGGCCGCGTGGCGTTGGTTGAATGTGCCGCGCTTGGTGTCCTGTCCGCTGAGGCGAACCGGAGTTCCCTGCTTCAGGAGTGTTCCGAACGCCAGCGCTTCCGCCATCCCGAAATCGAGCGGGCGCTTTCCGCGCGCCATTTCAAGCCGCTGTTCGAGCAGTTTTTTTACTTTTGGGTGGATGTGAAATCCATTCGGATAGCTCGCAAGGGCTTCGCCGGTGGCCGTCAATTCTGCCGCGGGCACTCCCGTGTCCACCTCGAACGAAGCGTTGTAACGGCCGCCGCGATAGGCATCCCAGTAGGCGGGCATTTTCCGCATCGGCGGATTTTTCTCGAGCTCTTCGGCTTCCTTCTGCGCCGCGTCGAGCTCCTGCCGCACACGTTCGACAATCGGTGCGGCATCCACGCCGATTTTTCCGGCGTAGATTTGCCAGAGTGGCTCATGCGCCTGAATTTTCTTGTAACGAAGGGGCTGAGTGATCGTGGGATCGTCCACTTCGCTGTGACCATGTTTGCGATAGCCGATCAGATCTACGACGACCGGCGACGCAAACGCGCAGCGATAGTCGAGGGCCATGCGTCCTACGCGCGCAACCGCCTCCGGGTCTTCCGCATTCACATGAAACACCGGAATCGGCAGTCGCTTGCTGAGATCGGAAGAAAAACGCGACGAATGCAATTCGCGCGGCACAGTAGTGAAGCCGATCAAATTATTTACGATGATGTGGACCGAGCCGCCCACGCTGAAACCATCGACGCTAGCCATGTTCAGCGTTTCCGCACAAATGCCCTGCCCTGCGAACGCGGCGTCGCCGTGCATGACGATCGGAACAACCGCCTGACTGCCACTTTTACCGATGCGCGTCTGCTTCGCGCGAGTGCGCCCGATCGCGACTGGATCAACCGCTTCGAGGTGGCTTGGATTCGAAACCAGATGAATGCCGAGGCTCCGGCCGTTTGCCGCTCGAAATTCGCCGGTGGCGCCCATGTGGTATTTCACGTCGCCGCCGCCGAGAACGCTGCGCGGATCCACATCTTCGAATCGCGCGAATATTTCCGCCGCCGAACGGCCAACGATGTGCACCATCACGTTCAACCGGCCACGGTGGCTCATCGCCAGGACGGCTTGCTGCGCCTCGTGCTCTGACGCCGCATTTAGGATCGCATCGAGGAGCGGCAAAAGGGCCGCTTCGCCTTCGAGCGAATAGCGTTTCGTTCCGAGATAGCGTGTCTGCAGGACCTGCTCGAAAATTTCCGCGCGGACGAGGCGATCGAGAATCTTTGTCTGGTCGGGGGTCCGGTCCGGGGTCTGCGCAGCTGCGGGCGCTTGCGACTCGACGCGTTCTTCGATCCAGCGGCGACGCTCGGGATCGGGGATGTGCATGAACTCGACACCGATTGTGCCGCAATACAATTTCCGCGCGGCTTCCGCATCCGGGCCTGAAAGGGCGAGTTCGGGAAGCTCGACGGGTTGCAGATCGCCCAGCGGGTCGAGATTCGCCTGAAGATAGCCCCAGCGGCGGAACGCGTCCCAGACTCGCGCCTGGGCTTCGGTGAACGTCGCCGATTCGATGACTGCTTGCTGTCGGCTCATAAATGTCCTCGCATAGGAAAGTCTATTATAGCGAGGTCGAGCACAGAGGATAGTGGCGAGTGGCGTCGCGCCGAGTGGTACCGGACGGCGATGGCCGGTGCTCGAATCGGAACTTCTTGCCTCCTTTTACCGCCGATTAGAAGATTGCACATTGTTGAGCCCTCATGAGTTAGCGCGATTTCTAATCGCGGTACCGTAGATTAGCCGCCACGGCGGCCAGGGTTTCTGGAAGCTGGACGCTTGAGGCCTGGAGCTGGAAGAAAAGGCCGCGCGTGATGCGCCATCCCTAACCCGTTTCGACGAAAAAATCGCGAAAAATTTGCGATTAGAAAATTTTAGTTTGGTGATTCTTATGGGACTTACGTGGAATTCTAATTCCAGATTTGCGATTAGAAATTCGGAGCCGGGGACGGTTCCGCATCCCTCCTCCCCCTGTTCACTTTGGCCGCTGTTCCTCATAACTCAAACGTCACGGTAGCATATTCGAACTGCTTGTTCAACGGCTTCCATCGGGAATTATATATTTAACTTCCTTAAGGATTTATACCGTTCAATACAAAGGGTATGGTCCTGTCGATCAATCGAGACGTAAGTCTCTGATTAGCAGGAGGTGTGTGTCATGGAATTAGGAGACCGTCTTGGATCGGCGAGCATCGTCTTGGCACTGATAGGTATCGGCCATAACGATTCTCTGGCCAACTAAACGTTGGATTGGATGGCAACCACCTCTTCGGGCGTTTTTCGCTTCCCTAGTAAATCGAGAATCGTAAGGATAAGCAGCACCGTTTCATCGTCCGGCTTTGGCACCATTCCTCCTCAGTTTCACGCTGGCATCCACGTGCCAACGTGCATACGAACATACTTTAGGTCGCTCGCGAGCCCGTGCCATTCGCAATCGGGGCCTTCGCACCATACTTCTTTTTGCGAAGCCTGTTGCCTTGCAATGGGCTCCGTCACATCCGGTTTGTCAGACGGGATTGTGCAGGTTATCGGGCGGTCGCATTTCTTGCATCTGTACAGAAGGATGTATAGATATTCTTGTGCCATTTAGTTTCCCCTTACTCTAATGTCCATCGGGTTTTTCCGGGCAATCATTGAGGGAGGACATAATCCCGTGCACCGAGACGATTTTGAAGGAATATTCCCCGTCGCGCGTGCTTAGCAGCAAATGATTATCTGTAATAGTTAGGTTACCAGAGATATTTTCGAGCGTTCCCACAAGCGGCAGTAATCCCGTACAGTCTCCGTGTGCGACGCCCACCTTTCCCGTAGTTGGGTCCTTTTCGAATAAGACCCTGGTGGGCTTAAAGCTTTCGCAGGTCGCGACATAATGTACGAGCATATCTTTGCTAAAAGTGAATCCCCTCGCGGCATCATAGCTTTCCAGATACCACATCGGCGCAGGCGCAGGTTCCGGTGCCTTCTGGCATCCCACCAGACCTGCTACGACGAGCAATAGCCCTAAAACCTTCATGCTTTCGTTCCCTCTTGGGCGCTTACTTAACCGGGCGCTGCCGTAAGACGCCCTGCCACATTCGATAGTTGGCAACCACGTCTTCGGGCGTTTTTCGCGTCCCTAGCAAATCAAGAATTGTCAGAATAATCAGTACCGTTTCATCGTCCGGTTTTGGCATCATTCCTCCTAGCGGGCCTTGGGTGGCTGGAATCGCTTCTCTACGATGTCCCTAGAAGCTTTCGGCGCGCCTACCAGCCACGCTTCGGGAAAGCACATGGCATGAAATTCCTTCACGCAAGCCTCCAGATGCTCGGCTTTCAAGTCCGGGTTTGCTTTCAAGTTGCTTATCATCATTTCGTCGTCGCCATCCCACCGGAACCTCAATCCGCCAATTGTGTACCACTGACCTGCCTTGGCCCGTTCTTGCGCCATGTGGTTTCCTCCTGCCGTTTATCATGCGGGAATTAGAGGCAGGCGGGCTAGCTTTGTGAAGGGCTGAGGTGCCGATTCAGTAAAGCCTTCGAACGCGAATAACAGGTATAATCCTCTAGCGGAGGGAGGAATACCTTGCTGCATACTGTGATGATCGTAGGAGGCATGGTCGGCTCATGCGGAGATAGGGAGAAGTTTGGAACGCGGTTCGAAGCAGAGATGCGGGCCGAATCTTTGGAGCGATTAGGTAAGCTGGTTGTCGCTGAATCCTTTGACGAACAAGGCCGACTAGTCACAATGCCTTCAAACATCGCGACCCGCATAATGCGCCTTCTGTATCCGCATCCCTTGTGCGGGTAGAGTCGTGGTTTGTCCGAGGTGCAGCGGCTCGGGAAGGGTAATCGCAGACCAGCTCGCCCGTTGGGTTAGTACCGACAAACGCGCTTGTATTGATTGGTCTGGGCAACTTCCAGGTGGTCGGCTAACCGGAAACTAACCCACTACCGAGGTTACCGTACTAGGGTCAGATGATGGCTGCATTTTTCCTTTTTAATGGGCGCTTGCTTGCTGATGATGCGGGGAGTTCCGGTAGTGTTCGGCCAGAAGGTCTTCGCCCCAGTCACCGTTGAAGTCGCGCCACACGCAGTGGATGTGATTAGCGCCGTTCTGCGTGTTATCGAACTCGATCAAAAAAGTGCTGCCTTGCACGCGATAGTAGTGGCCTTCGCCTTTCTCCAGGCCGCCCATCCAGGCGAATTTGATCCGGTCGAAACCCGCCTGGCGGATTTTGTCGAGCCGCTGGCGTGCCTGCGCGGGCGGTTGTGCGCCCAGGTATTCCTCAATCAGCGCCAGCAGCGTACCCTGCTGCTCTTTGCTGAGTTTGCTGTAGGCGACGCCTTTGTCATCCTGGATGGCGGCGTTGCGTTCGTTTGACGTCACGATATCCTTCGGCGCGGAAGCACTCACAACGGCTTCCGCGCGTTGCTCCGCGGTGAGCGACTTCACCAGCGAGCGGCCCAGATCTTCCTCAGCGGCGAGTACGCGCGTCCCTTTCATCGGGCCCTCGCGCACCTCCGCGGGATTCGCGCCAAAAAACTGCGGGCTGCTGCCGAACGACTTGCCATTCACAATCGTCCAGTTCTGCGAGCAGTGATGCCCTTCATACCGCCAGCCCCAGGCGCCGTTCTTGGCCGGCTCACCGAAGAAGGTAAAGAAGTAGAGGTCGGGATCGCGCGTCGGTCCCTTGCCCTGCTCCAGTTCACGCAGCAGTTCCTCAAGCTTCCGGATCGTTTCCGCCTTCGTATAGCCCTGCTCGCTCAGGCCGGCGCGCAGCAGCGCGAGCGCTGCCTTCTGCTGCGTCGCGTTCAATTCTTTGAGGGGAATGCCTTTCCTGGGCACCGGCGTGTAAAACCACCGAAATCTCTCCTCGGAATTGAATGGGAATACAGCTTCCGACTTCTGCGCCGGATCCAGCGTCGCCAGAAACGCGCGCCCAGCATCGACCATGGTGGGAGCGCTGGGCGCATTCTGCGCTGCAATCGTCCCTGGAAGCCCTTGTAGAAGCATCAGCGCAAGCAGGAGTCGCATCATCGCCTCACCTCTCAATCTCGGTGGAGCAGTTGAATACTCAGCCAACGTTCGGGGGACAAAAGCTCTTGCCACCCTTTCGCCGCGGTTCTCTTGTGCGCGGTGCACTCCATTTGCTTTTTTGTATTTGCTGGGTTTTCCAGGGCCGAATCACTTGAGGGCGGCGGGGTTTGTCCATAACAACCTCCCAATAGGGCTTCAGTGTGCCCCACGGCCGCACCCCGCCCGTGTCTCTTTCCGTGGCGCTCCTAGTGGACGATCAGTTGACCGGACACGCAGTTGACCCGACATGTCCAGTAGCTGCGTTAATCAGGACTCGGCTTATCAGCCCGTATGAGGCTCCCCAAAAAAATGCAGCCTGGTCCACCAATCATTAGCCGGCCGTGGCAGCGGCGGCTAACTTCTGAGAAGGGGCCGGTTGTGCGGACATTTGCTCCTTCATCCTCTTTTTCATTTCCTGAGGCGTGGGTTCGGCAACGTGAGTGGCAACCATCCACGTGTAGCCGTCGGGATCGACAACGGTTCCACAACGGTCGCCCCAAAACATATCCATCACTGGTCCCTTGAGGGCGGCCCCGAGCTTTACCGCTTTTGCAACCACCTTGTCTGCGTTCTCCGTCAGCAGATACAAGGTACTCGGCGAGCCGCCGATTGTTTTCGCGCTGCGGGAACCCATCTGCGGAATTTCTGGCCCCAACATTAACGTCATACCTCGAAGCGTCAGCTCGGCATGTACCGCTTTGCCGTCTGGGCCATTCATGATTCCCCGTTTGGCAAAGCCGAACGCGTTTTGATAAAAGGCCGCTGCTGCCTTCACGTCGTTTACCGTTAGCATTGGCGTCACTGAACCGTACTGCTTCTTATTTAGTGGATCGATTTTTTTGGGCATAGCTCTCCTTTGGTGAGATGAGCATTCGGGCTGAATATCGGCGGAAGTTGTTCATGAAGCACCGCTCCAAAAAACTTCTGGACCGTTTCAACGCAACGATACTTCAACGAGCAAGGCCCGGTCAACTTGCGAGCCGCTTCTCGGGAAATATCGTGGCGGCTTTGCTTGCGCAGTCAAGCCGCCACTTGGACGTAGAGTCGGACGATCGGAAGGTGGGAGAAACTGATTAACGTCAGGGCACGGCTTTTCACCCTGAGGAACGAAGAGTAGCCGTGCCGAGCAGAACAGAGTTGGTGCGGCTAGCCGCTGAGGGCGTTTTATCCGTTAACGAGAGCGCGCTCTAGCCCCGTTTTGAAGTCTCAACACGCCTAGCGCCGAAGCCGCTGAGCGGTGCGCTACCGATCCTCGTGGTCGTGATCACCGTGTCGGTCATGGTCGTGGTCATGTTCATGACCTCGGTCGTGGTGGTCCCGATCGTGGTCGTGGTCCCAGTGGTGATCGTGTTCAACGCGGCCGCGATCTCCTTCCCAGTAACCCGTATAGAACCGTTCACCGTCGTGGTGCGGCACCACCCAGCGAGCTCCCTCGTAGGGTGGTCGAGTCCAATAGCCTCCGTGCCACCTGTAATGCCCTCCTACGGGATACCAATAACCCCCCACCCACAAGAACTCAGGACCTGGTCTTTCTGGCAGGACCCGAACCACCCGAGCCGGCGGTGGTGGTCCGATCGTGATTCCAATCGATACCTGCGCCTTGATTACCGAGCCCGTGGCTAATAGCGCCGCGGCAAGCAGTGTTGCTTTCACTAAGCTCCTCATGTTGTTCAGTCTCCCTGACCCCATCGTACGCACAAAGAGACCTAAGACATTGGGCGGTGCGATTTTCGATTGCGAAAGATATAGCTGGCCGCACGTACAGGCGGCGCCCATGCTTGCGCGATTGGTAGAAGCCCTAGAAAGGAGGAGTGAGAGCTGAACTATCCGAACACGGTTTCAGCTACGATTCCGCGTAATTCTTGTAAGCCGGATTCTGTCTCATCGATGCGTCCGATCCAAGGGAAGCGGTACTTCAGGGGCTGAAAGCTCCGACCCCCTAAACATTTTATGAGACGGCACCCGCTGGCATGTTCGTTGAATGCGCGGCTTGAGAGGAATACGATGGGCGAGCGAGAGATGCGAATCAGAAAAACCGGTTAAGAGGAGGTTGCCCATGAAGTTCGCCAATCTCATCATTTTCGCGAGCCTGATTTTTGCAGCTTCGCCCGCGTTTGCGCAGAAGGAGGAAATACCGAAGAGCATATCGGAGAGCGTCGGCGGGGCGCTTGGCTGGGCGGAGAGAGGTTTCCTCGGCGTTGTGGAAGCGATGCCCGAGGACAAGTATTCCTATATTCCTACTCAAGGAAATTTCGACGGAGTGCGGTCCTTTGGGGAGCAGGTGAAACACGTGGCCTGCGCCCAGTTTGCCTTTTTCAATGAGATTGAAGGGAAGACTCCGCCGGAGCACTGCGAGAAGGGCGGCCCGTCAAAGGCTAAGACAAAAGCTGAACTGGTGAAATACCTGCGGGATTCATTCGAGTACGGGGACAAGGTTCTCGCCACTATTACCGCGCAAAACGCGGTCGACCGCGTCGAGGGGCCCTACGCCGGGCCGAATACGCGCCTTGGCATTGCCATGGCTGCTCTCTGGCACGTCACGGATCATTTTGGACAGCTGGTGGTTTATCTGCGTTTGAACGGCATCGTGCCGCCGATCACGCAGCAATATCCGCTGAAGGTTCGCTGACACCGGGCAATCGAGGGAACTGGCAAACCGAAAGACGGCATTGGAGCAAACGGTCGCTTCGCGGGCAGCGAAAGCATTATGATGTGGGCGCAAATCCAGGCAAGGAGTGTTCCATGCGCCCAACGATGTTTTCACGACGCGATTTTTCTCGCGCCATTGGCCAGTCTCTCGCTTTCGCTATCGCAGGACCAGGCGTGCTGTCTGCTGCCAAGGCGGCGCCTGACGACGCGCCTTCCAGCGGTCCCATCCATTTGAATTTTAACGAGAGCCCTTACGGGCCTTCGCCTAAAGCGCGCGAGGCATTCGCGGCCTGTGGACTGACGGCGGCGCGCTACCCCGACCACAAATATAAAGAGGTGCAGGATGCGCTGGCCGAGCTTCACGGAGTGGCGGGCGAAAATATTCTGCTCGGATGCGGGTCGACGGAAATTTTGCGAGTGACAGATGCAGCTTTCCTAGCGCCGGGGAAAAATTTGGTGGTCGCCGAGCCGACGTTCGAAGCCGTCCTGGAATATGCAAGGGTCACGAAAGCTGAGCCGGTAAAAGTTCCGCTCACCGCGGATTACCGGCACGACCTGGCACGCATGGCGGCCGCTTGCACGTCGAAGACCGGCCTCGTGTACGTTTGCAATCCGAATAATCCGACCGGGACGATCGTATCGCGCGACGAGCTGGCCGCGTTTTTTGAGCGCGTGCCGCCGACTACCTTAATTCTCGTTGACGAAGCGTATCACCACCCGGTGGACGATCCTTCTTATGCGAGTGCGCTCGACTGGCACGGCAAATATCCGAACGTGGTGGTCGCGCGGACATTTTCGAAAGTGTACGGCATGGCGGGAATGCGCCTCGGTTACGCGGTGGGCGCGAAGCAGACGATCGCAGCAATGGGCGAGCACATACTGACCGACAACGGGAACTCAGCCGTTCTTGCGGCCGTCCTCGCGAGCCTCTCGGACCAACAGCATGTGCTCGAGTCTCAAAGCAAATTGATTCAGACGCGGGATTGGACGAATGCGGAGCTCGCGAAAGACAAGCGGCGATTTATCATCTCGCAGGGAAATTTTTTGATGATCGATATGGGCAGCGACGTAAAACCCATCATCGAGCAATTCAAGGCGAGGAATATTCTTGTCGGACGGCGGTTCGCATCGATGCCGAATCATCTGCGCGTGACGATCGGCACTCAGCCGGAAATGGCAACGTTTATGGCAGCACTGTGCGCGATCGCGCCTGCCAGCGCAGCGAAAGCGGCATGATGAAACCCGCCTGCCTGAAGGGGCCGCTACAAAGTCAAAAGAGCCGGCGATCGAGTGGCGATGGATGGCAGCGCAGTGCTGTGGAGCGAACGGGCACGGCGTGCCCGTGTCCCTACTGCGGAAAATTACGACGAAGCCGGTTGTCGCGCACTGCGGAGAGAATTTTAAAATCGCGATTCGGAGAGAGAACCCCGGACGCCCCGAGTCCCTACTCGGCCCGCCCTGCCCCGCAGGGTATTGCTTGGTTAGCCTCAGTTCCCGCGTGGGTACGACCGCTATGCCGTCGCACCCTGGGAAGCGCCCATTGCACGCCGCTGCTGGAAACATTCGCGGCAGTAGACAGGACGTCCCTGGGTGGGTTTGAAGGGAACTGTCGTTTCCTTACCACACTGCGAGCAAACGGTTTTGGTTTCGACGCGCTGGGCGCTCGCCGGACTCGTGCCGTTGCCCTGCGCGCGGTTCGCTTTGCATGTTTTGCACCGCTTAGGCTCGTTCTTGAAGCCCTTGTCGGAGAAAAACATCTGCTCGCCGGCCGTGAAAACAAACTCGGCGCCGCATTCCGCGCACTTCAGGACCTTATCGTGGTATTCCATTGCGCTGCTCCACCGTGCTGGGAGAGGACTAGCAGCGAGCAACTCACGCCGGACGTTGGGCGAGGAAGAGCCGCGAGCGCGACGATTCCCGCTTTCCGTCCGGCACGAACTGCTTAAATGGGCCCAATTGATATTCGCCTAATCCTGCTCACGACGTTGCTTCTTGCGGAGACGCTTACGCGAGAGTGCTTCTTTGGCGCGACGCTTCTCCCCCGGCTTCATGTAGTAGCTGTGCTTTTTGATCTCTTTGATGATGTCTTCCGACTGCACCTTCCTCTTGAAGCGGCGGAGAGCATTCTCCAAAGATTCGCCCTCTTGAATGACAACTTCTGCCACGCGTATTCACCCCCGTCCCTAATGGATGTTTGAGTTGTGTTGCTGGAATCACATCAGTTTAACCGGTTCCTAGTCGAGCCGGCAATCAGCAACTTCTAACCAAGGCTATCCCGCAAGTCAAGGTTTAAATTGTCTAAGACTCTCAAAATGGAAGTTATGTAACCACGCCGTTAATAGTTATCGAAATCGCATCGACAGCGATCCTTTGGTCGTGCGGCCATCACGGGGCACCAACGGGAGATTTGCATGCGCTCAAAAGTTCTTGCTGTAGAATGAGTCTGCGGCTCAATTTGTTCGAGGATTTTTTCGATGCCTGCGATGCGCAACGTGCTCGGCGTACTGCTGGCCGGCGGCCAAGGCGAACGTCTTTGGCCGCTGACGCGCGATCGTGCCAAGCCGGCCGTCCCGTTTGGCGGCGTATATCGCATCATCGACATAACGCTTTCGAATTGCCTGAACAGCGATCTACGCCGGGTGTTTGTTCTCACCCAGTACAAAGCTCTGAGCCTCAACCGGCACGTACGGCGTGGGTGGTCCGTGCTGATGGGTCTTGGTGAATTCATCGAAGTGCTGCCGCCGCAAATGCGCGTGTCGCAACACTGGTATCTCGGCACGGCCGATGCCGTCTATCAGAACATCTACTCAATCGGCAGCGAGCAATCGAATTACGTCTTCATTTTGTCCGGCGATCACATTTACAAAATGAATTACCAGAAGATGCTCGAGCAGCACGTCGAAGCTGGCGCGGACGTGACCGTGGCCACGCTCGAAATGGATATCGCGGAGGCGGCAAAGCGGTTTGGCGTAATCGAAACGGACAAGAACTGGCGCATCGTCGGGTTCGAGGAAAAGCCCGCTCACCCGAAGGCTTCGGCGGTTCATCCGGGCAAAGTGAACGCTTCGATGGGCGTGTATCTTTTTAATACGCAGCTGCTCGTGCCGATGTTGATCGCCGACGCTGAAGATCCCACGTCCTCGCACGATTTCGGCAAGGATGTGATTCCGCGCATCATCAGCAAGTATCGCGTGTTCGCTTACAACTTCCAGGACGAAAATAAAAAGGAAACATCCTACTGGCGCGACGTCGGGACGATCGACGCCTACCATGAAGCGAACATGGACCTCGTTTCCGTTTCGCCGGTCTTCAACCTTTATGACAAAAGCTGGCCATTACACACCTGGCAGCAGCAATATCCGCCGGCGAAATTCGTCTTCGCCGATCCGGAGCGCATGGGGACGGCAGTGGATTCCACGGTTTGCGGCGGATCGATTGTTTCCGGAGGCCGCGTCGAGCGCTGCATCTTGGGATACGACGTGCGGGTGAACAGTTTCAGCGAAGTGGAAGACTCGATCATTTTCAACCATGTGAACGTCGGACGCCGCTCCCGCATTCGGCGCGCTATCATAGATCGGCACGTTAGCATCCCTGAGGGCACCGTGATCGGTTATGACGCCGAAGCCGACCGCGCGCGCTATTCGGTCAGCGAAAACGGTATTGTGGTAGTCGTCCGCCCCGAGTCCATGCTTGAAGAACCTGAGTAGCTTTCCTCAATTGCCTGGAGACCAAGCTGATTGATGCCCTTTGAATCCCGATTTGGCCAAGCTGCCGACGCATACCAGACATTTCGGCCCAATTACCCAGCAGAAATCTTCCAGCGGATGCTCGCATGGATTCCGGCGGAGCGGCGCAATTGCGCGATCGACCTCGGAGCTGGAACCGGAAAGGCTACATCCGAGCTCGCGAGGTGGTTCCGAGAAGTGATTGCGGTCGAGCCCGATCCGCTGATGGCCGAAAAACTGCGTGAAGCGGCACCTGAAGCAAAGATCTGCCAAATCCCTGCCGAGGAATACGAGGGAGAGCAATCCAGCGCCGACCTGATTAATTTCGCGCAATCGCTTCACTGGATGGATATTCCGCGCGTTCTGGAAAAGTGCGTCGGCTGGCTTCGTGCCGGCGGAATATTGGCCGTCTATGGTTTCGGTCTGCCGGAAGCCGTCGAGCCGGTTCGCGAGATCGTCCGGCTCGAATTTCGCGAGCACTGGAATCCGTTTCGCGACGAGCGCCTGCGCCGGAAGCATTTCCCTCAATGCCTCGTCTACGAAACAACCGGTATTCGCGTGGTCGAGGACGTGGAGCTTTCTCATTCCCGCAAGATGACGCCAGTTGAGTTCGTAGGGTTCTGGCGCTCGACTTCGTACGGCGGCGCGTACGGAAGGACTCTCGCCGACCCGGAGGCGTATTGGAAAGATCTCGAATCGCGCTTTCGCGCAGCGTGGAACGAAGATAAGATTCCGGTGGATTTCAGACCGTACTTGTTAATCGCGCGCAAGGAGCAGTAATGGCGTCCAAAATCATTTCCGTACACGGCCGCGAGATTCTCGACTCGCGTGGCAACCCTACTGTTGAAGCGGACGTTCGTCTGGAAGGCGGCGCGCTCGGCCGCGCGGCCGTGCCTTCCGGCGCTTCGACCGGTGAGCATGAGGCCAACGAGCTTCGTGACGGCGATAAATCGCGCTATCTCGGCAAAGGAGTCCTGAAAGCCGTCGGGCATGTGAACGCCGAAATTGCAAAAGCAGTGGCCGGAATGGACGCATCCGACCAACGGGCGCTCGATCGCCGAATGATTGAATTGGATGGCACGCCGAACAAATCGAAATTGGGCGCGAATGCCATCCTAGCAGTTTCGATGGCCGCTGCCCGCGCTGCTGCTGTTGTGGCAAACCTGCCGCTCTACAAATATCTTGCACGCTATTTGAGCGACAGCTCCGCGAACACGCTGCCCGTCCCGATGATGAATATTCTCAATGGCGGCGCACACGCGGACAATTCCGTGGACGTGCAGGAATTCATGGTGATGCCGCTCGGCGCGCCAACTTTTCGCGAGGCGCTGCGCTGGGGCGTCGAAGTCTTTCACAATCTTAAAGCTGTTCTGAAGAAAAACGGTTACTCGACAGCCGTTGGCGACGAAGGTGGATTCGCGCCGAATCTGAAATCGAATGAAGAAGCGCTGGAGCGCGTCCTCGAAGCCATCACTGCGGCAGGCTACAAGCCTGGGGAACAAATCGCAATCGCGCTCGATCCGGCGTCGAGCGAATTCTACGATCGCGACACGAAGAAATACGTCTTCAAAAAATCAGACAAGTCGCAGCGCAGCTCGGAAGAAATGGTGAAATTCTTGGAGAGCTGGGTGCGGCAGTATCCGATCGTTTCAATCGAAGATGGGCTCGCGGAGAATGACTGGGACGGCTGGAAAATCCTCACGCGCGACGTCGGCAAGAAACTCCAGCTTGTGGGCGACGACGTTTTCGTCACCAATCCGAAGATATTTGCGCGCGGCATTTCCGAAAAAATCGCTAACGCGATTTTGATCAAGCTGAATCAGATTGGCACGGTAAGCGAAACGATCGAAGCTGTCGAAATGGCGCGCAAGGCTGGCTATGCATCGGTGATTTCGCATCGCTCCGGCGAAACGGAGGATGCATTCATCTCAGATTTCGTCGTGGCGATGGGCTCGGGCCAAATCAAAACCGGCTCCGCCTCGCGCACCGACCGCATCGCCAAGTACAATCAGCTCCTCCGCATCGAAGAAGAGTTGGGCTCGGCCGCTCGCTTCCCGGGCCGCAAAGCCCTCGCAGTTCATTAATCGCACGGCGAAGGAGCGGTCCATTCGCACATTCAATCTGGCGATGATCGGGTTTGGAAATGTGGGCAAGGAATTCGTCCGCCTGCTGCTCGCGAAACGCGCCGAGCTTCGTGACAGATACGAAATCGACTGGCGGATCACGGGAATCGCATCGCGGCGGATCGGATGGGTTGCCGATTGCAACGCCCTTGACCCCGAAGCGTTGCTTGCTCATCAGTCCCCTGCCCTGCCTGCATGGAAAACGCCGCACGGCCTGCACCAATGGCTCGCCACCGCCGATCCGCAAGTTTTCTTCGAAGCGTCGTCGCTCGATTGGCGCACCGGCCAGCCTGCGATCGATCATTTGAAAGCGGCGCTCGAATCCGGCGCGCACGCAATCAGCGCCAACAAAGGCCCGATCGTGCACGCGTATCGGGAGCTTCGCGATCTCGCGAAAGCCAAGGGCCGCAAATTTCTTTTTGAATCCACAGTGATGGATGGCGCGCCGATTTTCTCGATGTTTCCGCATTCTCTTCCGGCGGTGGATCTTCGCGGATTCCGCGGCGTGTTGAACGCGACCACTAACGTGGTCCTCACTGAAATGGAAAAGGGGCTAACGCTCGAGCAGGCCGTGAAAAAAGCGCAGGAAATCGGCGTGGCGGAAACCGACCCTTCCGACGATCTCGACGGCTGGGACGCAACTGTCAAAGTGACGGCGCTCGTCATCGTGCTGATGGGAGTGGATATCAGGCTCGATCAGATTGAGCGCGCCGGCATCCGCAATCTCTCGCCGGAACAAATTCGCGGCGCACGCGATTCCGGGATGCGTTACAAATTAGTTTGCCGCGCGGAACGCACTCTGAACGGCGTCCGCGCCAGCGTGAAACCCGAGCAATTGCCGCTCACCGATCCGCTCGCGCTTCTCGACGGCACCACCTCCGCCGTGCGTTTCGACATGGATGTTTTCGGTCTCTCGATCATCGAACATAAAGCCACCGTGATCGCCACGGCATATGGCTTGCTTGGCGATTTGATTCGCGCCGTGGCGAACCCGTCGTAAACTACAAGTGCCTAAAATGGACGCTTCGGTCGCACAACACGCACCGCCCGCTCCGCTCGATATCGACTGGGTGCGGGCGCAATTTCCTTCGCTGAATCTCACGGTGAACGGCTATCCCGCTGCATTTCTCGATGCTCCTGCAGGCACGCAAGTTCCGCAACGGGTGATCGACGCATTCCGCAAATACTTCGAGACTTCGAACGCCAACAACGTCGGCCAGTTTCTCACGAGTCGCCGCACGGATGAGGTGATCGCGGCCGCACGCGCGGCGATGGCAGACGTCTTCAATTCCACGTCTGACGAAGTTTTCTTCGGACCCAACATGACGACGCTCACGTTTGCGCTCGCGCGTGGGATCGGCCGCGATCTAAAACCTGGGGATGAAATCGTGGTAACGACGCTGGACCATGACGGCAACGTGGCTCCGTGGCGCGCTCTCGAAGACCTTGGCATCGTCATCCGCCAGGTGGACATCCGCGAAGAAGATTGCACCCTCGACATGGACGACTTGCGCAGCAAAATCACGCCGCGCACGAAACTCGTGGCCGCCGGATACGCGTCGAACGCCGCCGGCACCATCAATCCGGTCGCCGAAATCGTTCGCCTCGCTCATGAAGCCGGCGCGCTGGCGTTCATCGACGCCGTTCATTACGCGCCGCACGGCTCGATTGACGTTCGCGCGCTCGACTGCGATTTTCTCGCCTGCTCGCCCTACAAATTTTTCGGCCCGCACATGGGGTGCATCTACGGGAAGAGGGAGCTTCTTCTGCGATTCCGGCCATACAAGGTTCGTCCCGCGCCGGCCTATCTTCCCGATCGCTGGGAAACCGGCACGCAAATTCACGAGGGATTGGCGGGCGTAACCGCCGCGATTGATTATCTTGTAGATTTAGGCCGGCATGCAGGCCCGGCGGCGCCGGGAAATTGCCGCGCGGCTCTAGTCAGCGCGTACCGAGCGATTCGCCAGCACGAGATGGCGCTCGCGGCACGCATGACCGCAGGCTTGCTCGAAATTCCCGGCGTGCGATTTTATGGAATCACGGACCCTGCGCGGTTTGACGAGCGCTGCCCCACGGTCGCCGTCCGAGTAAAGAACCTCACGCCGCTCGTTTGCGCGAAATTCCTCGGTGATCGTGGCATCTTCACATGGGACGGCAACTACTACGCCCTGAACCTCACAGAACGCCTTGGCGTGGAAAAAACAGGCGGCCTGCTTCGAATCGGCTTAGTGCATTACAACACTGCCGACGAAGTTGACCGCCTGTTGATCGCGATGCGGGAACTCGCATCGTCCTCCGCATAGACTGCGAAATAGTTTTATGTGTTGATGTCTTGCTTCGCTTCGAGCCTCCGAATTTGTCCCTCGACAAAGTCCTTCGTTCCGTCGGCAGGTGCGCCCGCCAGCGCGATCTTTGCCTCTTTCAGTGCGTTGTCGTAATCACCCTGCGCACTGTAAAGGCGCGCCATGCCGAAGTGGCTGATCCAAGCGTCTGGAAATTTCTTGGCGTTTCCGCGATACGCGGTCCAGGCTTCATTCAGCTTCTTATCGCGTTGCAATTGTCGTGCGTACGCATATGACTGGAGCGCATTTGCCCTGGCTAGAGCCTCGGCGCGGAATTTCGCCGCTTCTTCTTTTCGTCCGAGCAGGTCCAGAACCTGCGATTTCGTCATCAGGTTCTCATATCGCTCTTCTACGCCGATTGATTTCTCGGTATAGGTGAGCGCCTCCTCCAGGTCTACCTTGGCATTCACAAGGTAGTCGGCCGCGTCGTTCCATCCGTCCCAAGTGTATTGCGCCAATCCTCGGAGATGCTTGCGCATGTTCTGCTGGACCACTTCATTCACATTCACCGCCACTTTGAAGGGCACCGCGGTCTTGTCCCATTGCATCGTGACGACCGTGGAATCAGGCTTGAGATCGTCGAATTCGTACGTGAGCGCTTCGTGGAATTCGGATGCCTGCGGTTTCACGGTGACGCGCAATGCGTCTTCGGCCTGGTTATAGGTAAAGCTTCCCCAGGAAGTGTTCGCCTTAGAGAAGATAACGATCCATTCGTTCTCGCCCGGAATCAGGTGGAGGCCGTAGGCGCCACGGTCGAGGGGCTTCCCTTCGATCGTCACGGGATCGGTGAAGGTGATCGTCGTATTCTCATTCGCGCCCGCGCGCCAAACTTTGCCGTAGGCCTCGAGTCCGCCAAAAATTTTGCGGCCATTCACGAGTGGTCGAGAATAGTTGATCGTGATGTCCGTGACACCGATCCGCTGCACTACCTCGGCATACTGGCTCGGCCGCGGCAGGTCGTCTACGATCGATTGGGCGCGGCCGGCTACCGCAACGAGCAAAATGCCGAGAAGCAAAGTCACACATCGAACTCTTCTCATTGGAATCTCCTGTTGAAGTTACTGAGCCCGAGCCCTCATAACGTCATTGAGCTGTTTATGCTGCTTCCGCTGGCAGGCTTAGACGTACGACGGGCACTCTCCGTAAGCAATCAGAAAATTCTGACAGCTAGGCTGCGCCCCTTGCATTCATTCTTGCCCGTGCTAGCCTACGGTCGCCAAATGGCTAAACGACCAAAACCGATCGTTCTCACTGTGCTCGACGGCTGGGGTTTCCGCGCCGAAACGAAAGGAAATGCCGTCGCGCTTGCGCGCAAGCCAAATTATGATCGCCTTATTGCGGATTTTCCGAACACATTGATCCACACTTCTGGACCATTTGTTGGATTGCCCGAAGGGCAGATGGGCAATAGCGAAGTGGGCCATCTGAATATGGGCGCGGGCCGCATCGTTCATATGGACATCACGCGCGTCGATGCCCTCATCGCGAGCGGCGAGCTTTTTCGCCAGCCGCTACTTCTCGAAGCGATGCAGCGCGGCCGCGAGCGCCAGCTTCACCTGATTGGCCTCGTGAGCGACGGCGGCGTCCATTCGCACATCGAGCATCTATTCGCGCTCCTGCGGATGGCTCGCGAGAATAAAGTCGAGCACGTTTTTGTCCACTGCTTCATGGACGGACGCGACACGCCGCCCAACAGCGGCATCGATTTTCTGCGCCAGCTCGCGCAGAAGATGCGCGAGTACGGCGTCGGACAGATCGCGACTGTAATAGGCCGCTACTACGCGATGGATCGCGATAATCGCTGGGAGCGCATCGAGAAGGCGTATCGCGCGATGGTCCATGGCGACGCCGAAGCAAAATTCAGCGATCCGATCGCGGCTGTTCGTGCGAGCTACGAAAAGGGCGTCACCGACGAGTTCATCGTGCCCGCCGTGATTACGACGGAAGGCGCTCCGGGAAAACCGGCAGTCCCACGCGGCTTGATTCGCGACAATGATGCGGTCATTTTCCTCAATTTTCGTGCTGACCGCGCGCGCCAGATCACGCGCGCTCTCGTTGAGCCCGGCTTTGACAAGTTCCAAGATCCCGCGCGTCCGAAGAATTTGAAGTTTGTTGCGATGACGCAATATGAAAAGACCTGGCCCTGGCTTCAGTACATCATCGGTTTCGAAAAGCTCGAGCACATCCTTGCCAATGTGTTTGCCGAAATGCAGTACAAGAATCTTCGCGTTGCCGAAACCGAGAAATACGCGCATGTCACTTACTTCTTTAACGGCGGCGTCGAGAAGCCTTTCGCAGGCGAGGAGAGAGTGCTGGTTCCGTCACCGAAAGTTCCAACCTATGATCTCAAGCCGGAAATGTCTGCGGCAGGAATTGCCGACGCGGTGATACAGGCGGTCGAAAAAGGCGATTTCGACGCCATCATTATGAATTTCGCGAACGCCGATATGGTCGGCCATTCCGGCAAACTCGAAGCAGCCATCAAAGCCTGCGAAACAGTGGACGCATGTCTCGGGCGAATTTTCCAGGCTTTGCGTCCTCGTGGTGGCGCGTGGATCATCACCGCTGATCACGGCAACGCCGAAACGATGATCGATCCAGTCACCGGCGGCCCACACACGTATCACACAACAAATCCCGTGCCGTTCATTCTCGTCACCGAAGATGGCCGCACGCAGCTTAGCCCCAACGGGTCACTACGCGACATCGCGCCTACTCTTCTTGGCGTCCTCGGTTTGACCTCGCCGGTTGAAATGACCGGCCGCGACTTGCGCCTCTCGCGACGATGACCCGTACGTCGCCGGCTGAGACCAAGCTACTCATCTGCGTGTGGCACGCATTCTCGCTGTGGAATCCGCCGCCCGAAATGCCTAAACGAATTCGTGCCCGATGGCCCGAAATGGGAGTCGTCCATCTTCCGCGCTACGATCACATCGCCGAGCAGCTCCCGGACACGAACATTTTCGTCGGCTTCTCCCTCCGTCCCGAACAATTTGCACTCGCGCGAAGACTCAAATGGCTGCACTCGACGGCCGCCGGCGTGGGGCAACTGATGTATCCAGAGCTGCGGAAGAGCGGCATCGAGGTTACAAATGCAAGCGGCGTTCACCGTATCCCGATGGCCGAGCACATTGTTGGCACACTCATTGCGCTCGCGCGCCGTTTTCCCGATTGCTTCCGCTACCAACAGCAATCGCGCTGGGCCCAGCAGGAACTGTGGAATGCGCCGGTGCGTCCGCGCGAACTGCGGGGACAAATTTTGCTCTTAATCGGATTCGGCGCGATTGGCCGCGAAGTTGCAAAGATCATCCGGCCGTTCGGAATGCGCATATGGGCGGTCACGCGTTCCGGCCGCGCCGAAGAAGGTTTGGCCGAGCAAGTCTTTCCCGCTTCCAAACTAGACGAGGCGCTCCCTCAGGCGGACTTTGTCGTCCTGGCTGCGCCGGAAACACCTGAAACCCGCAAGCTGATCGGCGCGCGCGAATTCGCACTCATGAAAGCTTCGGCCTATTTCCTAAATGTATCGCGAGGAGCGCTAGTGGACGAACCCGCGCTGATTTCCGCACTCGAGCAGCGCAAGATCGCGGGCGCCGCGCTGGACGTGGCGTCGCAAGAACCGCTACCTCCTGAGAGTCCTCTTTGGAGGCTCGACAACGCGTTCATCACGCCACACATGAGCGCCGTCAGCGAGCACCTGTGGGAACGCCAAACTGATCTGCTAATGGAAAACCTGGAGCGTTGGTTCGCAGAGCTTGAACTGCTGAATCGTGTCGATCTCAATCGCGGCTACTGAGCGCTCGGCCAGTCAAGCAACACACAAACCTCAGTAGCATTGTCATCATGTGCAGCGGAGGAGCTCGTCGTAAGAAGCCCTCACGCCCAAGCCATTCCTCACTGGCTGCCACCGCCCGTGCCGGCCTGCACCTTGGGCGTATAGCCATTTCGCGCGTAGACGTTCACCTTCTTCATCTTGCCCTTCTTGTCGGGCAGCTCGAGCAGATTTCCACTCGCGTCAACGGCTTCCACTTTTAGCTTGTGGAACTTCCCGTCCGGAGGCGTAGTCGGCGCAAATCCCATCGAATATTGACTTCGCAAAAACGCTGCCACCTGGCCAAACACTTCGGGCATCTCGCCCTGAAAACGCGGAAACCAGGCGTAACCGCCGGTCATCGAACCGAATTGAGTCAATTGATTCTTCGCCTGCAAATAGCTGACGCCTCCGCCGGTCGGAGTGCGCAAATCAATCTCCTCACCCATGCCTACCGCAAAGATCGGCACGTCTGCTTCCTTGAGCCGGTGATACGTTTGATCGAGCGTGTGTTTGCTGAACGTGTCAAATCCTGTTGCGAGAAGCAGGATGGCTTTTTTGCCTTTCACGCCGTTCAGCTGGTCGAGCGTCTCAATCACAGCGTCAAACAAACAGGCCTCGTGAAATCCGGGAACGAACAACTGCGAAATCGCTTGTTGGATTTCTTGCTTGTTTTGAGTGAAATCGACCGTCACTTGGGTCTTGATATCGAACGTTTTGAACGCGACCCAGTCTTTTGGGCCCAGACTCCGCAGAAAACCCCAGGCCCAAGTCTCTCCCTTATATCCAAAATATCCCCAGTAGCGCGCGCTAAATTCGAGGAGCATTACGACGGTAATCGGCGCTTCGGTGGGCGCGAAATTCGTCACCTGTTGCGGTTGACCATCATCAAGGATTCGGAAATTCTCCTTCTTTAATCCCGTCACGATATTGCCCTCGTGATCTGTCACCACCGCGTCGATGTTCACCACATTGGATTCGACCGCGATCGCCACCTGCGGTGCGGGCGCTTGAGATTGCGGACCGTTCTGCTGGCCGGTCGGCGGTTTTGGCGGCTCCGGCTGTTGCGCGGGCGGAGCCTTGGTCGGACCTTCCTGCTGCCGTGCGTGCGCCATCCACGCGCCCGGAGGCAAACCTAGAACCGCAATCAAACTCCCGACCGACAACACTCGCAGCCATTCGTTGAGTCGCATACACCGTCCCCTCGTCGGTACTTAGGATGCTGCCACGGGCTTACTTGGATGGTCAATTGCAATTCAGAAAACCGACCCGCAGCGGCTTCCCGAAGGCATTCCGTCGCCATGCTAAGATGACTCGCTCGCGTTTCAGCGGCACAAGCTTCGCCCTGCGCCGCAAGCCTTAATTCACTTGGGGCTTTCAAACTCATTCGGAGGCAAATTGGATGGCGCGGACGGCTGCTCGAATCTGTCTTCTCACGCTCGCTGGTATCGTCTCTCTCTCAAGCGCCAGCTCGGCGCAGACTCGTCGGCAGTCTTCCGCACATGCGGTTCCAACCCAGCCGCAAGCGTCCCAGCCCATTTCTCCCCAGGCATCCGGTCTCTCAAAGCTCGAAAGTGACGCGCTCGGCTGGCTCGAGGGTTTGATCCGCATTAACACCACCAATCCTCCTGGCAACGAACTCGTCGCCGCAAGATATGTCGCAGACATTCTTCAGCACGAAGGCATCAACCCGCAGATTATCGAGACTACGCCCGGCCGTGGATTCCTCATCGCGCGGCTTTCCGCGAGCGCCGTTCCCGATCCGTCGCGCGCGCTGTTGCTTATGGGCCATCTCGATGTGGTCGGCGTCGACAAATCCAAATGGAGCGTCGATCCCTTCGGCGCCGTCGTGAAAGACGGTTACCTCTACGGACGTGGAGCGATTGACGATAAAGGTATGGCGATGGCGAATCTTGCGGTTTTCATCGCACTTAAACGCTCCAACGCTCGCCTCAATCGCGACGTGATCTACCTTGCGGAAGGCGACGAGGAAGCCGGCGGCACGAACGGGATGAAAGTGGCGGTCGAAAAATACTGGGACAAGATTGCTGCTGGCTATGCTCTCAACGAAGGCGGATACAACGTCCTCAAAGGCGGCAAAGTACAATACATGGCCGTGCAGGCTAGCGAGAAGGTTTCTGTCAGCGTCGACGTGATCGCTACTGGTGTTTCCGGTCATGCGTCACTGCCACGAAAAGACAATCCCGTAACGCATCTCGCTGCCGCTATCGCAAAAATCGGAACCTACGAAACGCCTGTTCAGATGAATTCCGTCACGCGCGCCTATTTCGAAGGCCTCGCGCAGGTTGAAGACGAGGAGACTGCCAAGTGGATGCGCTCGCTCGAGAGCTCTGACCGCGGAGATCATGCAGCGCGCTACTTATCAAACGAAAATCTGCTCTGGAACGCAATGATGCGCGACACAATTTCGCCCACAATGTTGCAGGCCGGAATTCGGCCGAATGTGATTCCCTCCGAGGCACGCGCCGTCATCAATATTCGCCTTCTGCCAGGCAACATGGCCACCCCGCTTCTCGCCAAGCTTACGCAACTCGTAAACGACCCGCAGATCCGATTCGAAATACTGCCAGGGGCGGGCGAAGCCGCACCGTCGTCATCCCTTACCACGGACCTGTATGATGAAATCGCGCGCGCGACGAAACAGCAGTTTCCCGGCGCCGTCGCGATTCCCTTCATGTCCCCCGGCGCGACCGATTCCTATCCGTTGCGCATGCGCAGCGTTCAGGCTTACGGTCTGATGCCGTTTCCGCTGACTGAAAACGATTTCCTGCGGATGCATGCCGACGATGAGCGCATTCCCCTCGAATCCTTCCGCAAGGGCGTGGATTTTCTCTACATGATTGTCACCGATTTCGCGGTTTCGCGATAATTGGCATGATGAAACGAAGGGCCAAGATCGTTTGCACGCTGGGACCCAGCAGCTCCACCCCTGAGTTAATCGATAGCCTTGTTGGCGCCGGGATGGATGTTGCGCGCCTAAATTTTTCTCACGGGACACCCGAAGAACACGCCGCCCGCGTAGCGGCTGTCCGCCGTGCTTCCGGACACTACGAAAAATCCGTCGCTGTCCTCGCTGATTTGCAGGGACCGAAGATTCGCACCGGCCCTCTCGAGCGCGGCGTTCCGGTTCAGTTACACTTCGGCCAGAAATTCACAATCACGACGAAAAGAGTAGCTGGTACTTCCGAAGGAGTGAGCACCACATTTCGCGAGCTTCCAAATTCTGTTCACAAGGGTGACAGAATTCTGGTGAGCGACGGCAATATCGCCATGCGCGTGCTTTCCACACGCGGCGAAACGGTGATCTGCCAGGTAGAAAACGGCGGAGAACTTCGCGAACACCAGGGGATCAACCTTCCGGGTGTAAAACTGAAGATTCCGTCACTCACGCCGAAGGATCGGCGCGACCTGGCCTATGCGCTCACGCTCGGTGTGAACTATGTGGCGCAAAGTTTCGTGCGCACCGCGGCTGATGTTCGTGCGGCCAAATCGGCGATCCGCCACGCCGGCAAGGATATTCCGATCATTGCCAAGCTCGAAAAACCGGAGGCCATCGACAATCTCGCCGAGATTCTTGCCGTCGCCGATTGTGTAATGGTCGCTCGCGGTGATCTCGGCGTCGAAATGAGTCCGGAAAAAGTGCCCGTCGTGCAGAAGAAGATCATCACGCAGGCGCGCGACGCGCTCGTTCCAGTGATCACCGCCACGCAGATGCTCGATTCGATGCAGGAAAATCCGCGGCCCACTCGCGCGGAAGCTTCCGACGTTGCCAATGCCATTTTCGACGGCAGCGACGCCCTCATGTTGTCCGGAGAAACGGCTGCCGGCCGCTACCCTCTCGAGTCCGTGCTCATGATGGACCGCATCATTCGCGAAGCCGAAGCCAATGCCACCGAATCGCTGCGACCGGCGCATACCGGCGATCTCCTCATCAGCGAAACGATAGCCGAAGCCATCTGCCATGCGGCGGAAGAATTGAAAATGAAAGCTATCGCCGTCTTCACGGAAACCGGCGGTTCTGCGCGACTCGTATCCAAGTACCGCCCGCGTGCTGCCATCATTGCTTTCTCGCCGAATCAGGATACTCGACGCAAGATGAGCCTGTTCTGGGGGGTGCTCCCGCGCAGCATCGAACGGGTGCACGATATCGATAAGCTCGCAAAGACCGCAGAGCGCCGCCTGAAACAAGAGAATCTCGTCAAGGATGGTGACATCGTCGGCGTAATTGCCGGTACGCCGCTCGGCACCCGCGGCTCGACAAACCTCATGCGGCTGATCCGTATTGGCTGCTAATGTCACCTCCATGCCTAACAGCACTTTTCAAATGGCCGATGTCCTCGACGCGCGCAAATTCCTCGAAAAACTTCTCACGCCGACGCGATTAATTCGCGCCGAGTCGCTCGAAAGATCTTCTGGTGCGCAGGTGTGGCTCAAACTCGAAATCGAAAATCCCACCGGCACGTTCAAGGTTCGCGGCGCGCTCAACGCCGTGCGTCACTGCTCGCAACAATTCCATCTCGAAGGCGTCGTCACCAGCAGCACGGGTAACCATGGAGCGGCAATCGCATTCGCTGCCCGCAAAATGAATCTTAAGTCCAGAATTTACCTGCCGGAAAATCCCAATCCCGTGAAACGCGACCGGATCGCGAAGCTGGGTGCGGAAATCGTCGAAGTGGGCAGAGACTTGGAAGAAAGCCGCGAGCACGCCGCGAAATTCTCAAAGGAGAGCGGTTGGCCGCTGATTGTCGATGTGGACGATCCTTATATCGCCGCCGGTGCCGCCACAATCGCCTGCGAGATTCTGGATCAGGCGCCGTCGACCGATGTCATCGTCGTACCCGTCGGCGACAGCAATCTGATCCGCGGGATCGCGTACGCCGCGAAGCAAATCCGTCCTACCATTCGCATCATTGGCGTGCAAGCAGAAGCGGCTCCGGCTTACTACCTTTCGTGGAAAGAACATCGCTCGTTGAGCACAGAATCCGCCGACACAATCGCTGACGGACTCTCCACTCGCACGACGACTGAAGGTAACGTTAGCCAGCTTACAGCTCTGATCGACGACATAGGCTTGGTCACAGACGACGAGATGCTTCACGCCATCGCTTTTCTGCTCCTGAACGAACACACGGTTGCAGAGCCCGCTGGCGCAGCCGCAACAGCAGCGTTGCTGAAGTCTGGAAAGGAATTGGCAGGGAAGAACGTGGTGCTGGTCGTCACCGGCGCGAATATTGCGCCGGATATTCTGCGCTGCGCCGTCGCGTCTAATCCCTGACTTCTGCTTCCTAACCCCTAGTCAATTCACCCAATTGTCGGGATTCGACGGCGGCTTGTCGCGATGCTCACGCACATACACTTCGAACTTTTTTTTCAATCGACGCCGCTGCCAGTCCGACACCGAATTGCGAAAGCCATATAAATACGAACCGCGTCGCAAATAAATATATCCGACGAGCATTCCACCCAGATGGCAGACATGGCTCACGTTGTCGCCGCTCACACCAATCGTCGCGAAGAATTCAATCGCGCCCATCACCGCCACAAACACCCGCATCGATACCGTCACGGGTAGTGGAAACACCCACACCTGCCTGTGCGGCATGACTACCGCGGCCGCCAAAAGGATTCCATAAATTGCCCCGGACGCGCCGATTGTCGGCGCCCACGCGCTGCCCTGACCGTGCGGATCGATGATCAGTTTTACAATCACGTTGATGATTCCCGCGCCCACTCCGCACAGGAAGAAATAAATATAGAATTTCCGCTTCCCCCACATCCGCTCCAAATCCGCGCCGAACATCGCCAGATACAGAAGGTTGAACAGAATGTGCAGCACGCCCGCATGCAGAAAGAGGTACGTAAACGGCTGCCAGATTCGAAATCCGAAGACAACCGCATACGGAACCAGTCCAAACCACGTTTCCCAGAATCGCGCGCCGTTTTGAGCGAACAGCAGTGCCGAGAGTTCCTGCAGCACAAACACCGAAACGCATGCGATACAGATTGTCTTGATGGCAGGCGGGAAATACTCAGTCAGATCGAAACGGTAGCCGTATCCGCGGCGGAAAATGGGACTCACGGTTCACCAAGTCTAAAGCGTCGGCCTATCCGAGTCAAAGCCGCGATGGGGTGAGCAGACAGACCCCCCCTGGTGCAGCCAACGGCCTCAGTTGTTAATTCCCATCTGCGTGAGGAAATACGCGTAATCGAATGCTGTTTCTTTCAGCCGGTCGTATCGGCCGGACGCTCCTCCGTGCCCGGCGGGACTCATATTGGTCTTCAGAAGCAGGATGTTGTGGTCGGTGCGGAGAGCGCGCATCTTGGCAACATACTTCGCGGGCTCCCAATACATCACCTGGCTGTCATTGAACGAAGTCTTGACCAGCATGTTAGGGTAAGCCTTCGCCTGAATGTTGTCGTACGGCGAATATGTAATCATGTAGTCGAACGCAGCCTTTTTTTTCGGATTTCCCCACTCTTCAAATTCTCCTACCGTCAGAGGCAGAGACTCGTCCAACATGGTATTTATGACGTCGACAAAAGGAACCCCGACAACCGTTGCGTGAAACAAATCCGGGCGCATATTAAGAACCGCACCCATAAGCAGCCCGCCCGCACTTCTTCCTTCAATCACCAAACGGTCCTTGGAACCGTATCCCTGCGCCAGCAAGTACTCGGCGCAAGCAATAAAGTCAGTGAAAGTATTTTTCTTGTTCATCATGCGGCCAGCGTCGTGCCACGCTTTGCCCATCTCGCCGCCTCCGCGAATATGGGCTACGGCAACTGCTACACCACGATCCACCATGCTGAAGATGTTTGAGTTGAAGCTGATATCGTACGCGATGCCATAGGAGCCGTAGCCGGTGAGATACAACGGTCCTTTTCCATCGAGTTTCGCGCCTTTGAGATGCACTATCGAGATCGGAATCTTCACGCCGTCAGACGCAGTGGCATAAATCTGCTCAACTTGATAACGCCCACGGTCATAACCGGGCACTTCCTTCTGTTTGAGCAAAATGGAGGCGCCACTGGCCATGTCGTACTCAAAAATCGATGGCGGCGTAACGAACGATTGATAGCCGTAACGAATCTTGCGCGTGTCGTATTCTGGATTGATATAGCCATAGCTCATATACGCGGGTTCGGGAAACTCGATCCGTCGCGATTTCCCGCTTTGAAGATCGGTCACTCGAATCTGGGGCAAGCCATCTTGACGCTCATAGGAGACATAATAGTTTTTGAAGAAATCGAGTTCTCTCAACATCACATCCGGTCGCTGCGGGACCACTTCCTGCCAATTTGAGCGACGCGGATCTGTCACGGGCGCCTTCACGAGTCGGAAATTGCGCCCCGTGTCGTTCACGCGAAGATAGAAGAAATCTCCGTTGTGGTCGGGGTAATACTCCACATCCTGTTTGCGCGGTTCCATCACCTTCCATTCGGCCGTCGGTTGGTCGGCTGGAATGTAGCGAGCCTCGCTGGTGGTATGGCTCGCCAAAATCAAGAAGATATAAGCCTTGCTGCGCGACTTGGCGACTTGGATTGTGAATCGCTCGTCCTTCTCTTCATACACCAGAGTATCGGCGTTTGTGGTTCCCGCCGTATGCCGGTACATTCGGTACTGGCGCTTGGTTAGCTCATCTTCGACCGTGTAAAAGAACGTCTTGTTGTCATTCGCCCATGCGACCGAACCGACCCTCTCCGCATGGTCCGGCAGCGCTTTTCCTTTCCGTAGATCCTTCACCGCGAGCGTGTATTGGCGGAAGCCCGTGTTATCCGTGGTATAAGCCAGCAAGTTGCCGTCATCGCTGACCTCGAACTCGCCGAGCGACATGAAGATCTGACCGTTCGCCAGTTCATTCACATCAAGCAGCACTTCTTCGGGCGCGTCCATGCTGCCCTTCTTTCGGCAACGGATCGAGTACTGCTTACCGGCTTCGGTTCGCGAGTAGTAGAAGTCGCCGCCTTTCTTGTACGGAACGTCGACGTCCGTTTCTTTGATGCGGCCCAGCATTTCGCCGTAGAGCTGCTTTTGAAATGCTTCAGTAGGCTTCATCACCGCGTCGGTGTAGGCGTTCTCCGATTCGAGATACGCTTTCACTTCGGGGTTTGCCTTGTCGCGCAACCAGTAATAGTTGTCCACGAGCTTATGTCCATTCACCTCAGTAACGTTTGGAACCCGTTTCGCCGTTGGCGGTGCCGGGGATGAAGCGAATTTGTCGGCCGCGGCCAGCGTGAAAACGGCTGCGAGCACCAACGAGCTGATCTCGAGCACAGTGAACCGCACCTTCCGCAATGAGGGGTTGCGCATCACAGTTTCCTTTGGGAGGTTCGAATCGCACATTCTATACAACACCAAGAGCAGGTCATATGCAAAATGCGAGGCTGAAAAACCCGGCTTGGCGAAATGCATTCTACTGCACCTCCTGTAATATGATTCCCGTATAGCGATTTTGTCCCGAACATGTCGAATTTCCACTTTGTTCCACTCACAAGCCTAGCCCCATTCCACCCAAGTTACTGAATCATTGGCACTTTCTCTTTTCCCCTGGAGGTTTGGCACTGGGTTTGCACTTCTCATAGCGGGTGACATATTCACCTTCACCGCAGAAGAGGAGATATGTTATGAAAAAACAGAAAATGGCACGCTAAGGGCTGGCCAGCAACGCCCATGCTGGCAGCCCTCATCACGCTCGGCGTCCCCGCGGTTGTGCATGCCACGCTAACTCAAAATGGCAGGTCCACCGTTCAGGATAGCGACATCACCCGGCAGGAGCTTGCGCAATTTGATCAGTTCCTGGATGGGCACCGAGAGATCGCCGAACAGGTTCGGCGGGATCCTTCTCTGGTAAACAACGATCAATTCGTGGGAAATCATCCCGCGCTGCAAACTTTCATGCAACAGCATCCCACTGTTCGCGAGGAACTAAAGGAAAATCCAAACGCCTTCATGCATCAAGAAGCCCGCTACGATCGCAGCGAGGACCGCATGCGTGACGAGCGCGCGCACTTTAATCAGTTCCTCGACAGCCACCGCGAAATTGCCGAACAGCTTCGGAAAAATCCCAAGTTGGTGAACGATGAAGGATATGTAAAGGGTCATCCCGAGCTGCAGACCTACCTGCAGGATCATCCGGAATTTCGCCAGGCGGTAAGAAGCAACCCGGACGCTTACATGCGGCAGGGCGAGGGCTACGATCGACGTGCTGATACTGGCCGGCAGGATAATGACAATCGCGATCGTGACGCGCGTCGGGACAACGACGCCCGCGACCGCGATGCTCGTGCGGATAACGATAATCGCGACCGTGACGCTCGTCGGGACGACAATGATGCTCGCGATCGCGATGCTCGACCAGATAACGACGCCCGCGACCGTGATGTTCGCGCGGATAACGGCAATCGCGACCGCGATGCTCGCGCGGACAAGGACAATCGCGATCGTGACGCGCGCCAAGACAGCGACGCCCGTGCTCGCCAGGATGATAATGATAACCGTGACCGCGAAGCTCGCGCGGATAACGACGCTCGCGACCGTGACGCCCGCCGCGACAACGACAATCGGTATAAACAACGTGACGCGGATGATCGCGACCGTGACGCTCGCCGTGACGAGCTGGCGAACTTCGATCATTACCTCGACAGCCACCGCGAAACTGCAGAACAAATTCGAAAGAACCCATCACTCGTAAACAATGACGAGTTCGTGAAGAACCATCCTTCGCTGCAGTCCTACTTGCAACAGCACCCGGGAGTGCGCACCGCGATCAAACAGGATCCCAACTCCTTCATGCATCAGGAAGCTCGTTACGATCAGAACGAATATCGAATGCGTGGCGGCCAGGGTGACGAACCTCACAGGCACTTCGGAGAATTCCTAGGCGGTCATTCGAACATCTCCGAACAGCTCTCGAAGGATCCGTCCCTGGTGAAGAATCAGGAATATATGGAGAACCATCCTGAGCTGAAGGACTACCTCAATCAACATCCCGACGTGCGACAGGGCTTGATGCAGAACCCTGAGACTTTCGTCAAATCTTCGCAGCAGTTCAACACTAACAACAAGAACGGCACTTACAGCGGCGCCGCTCAGACGCCGACCACCAGCTCCAAATCAGCCGACGCAACCAAGCCGAAACAGTAGCGTTGATCGCCCGCCGGATTGGAAGGCCTTCACCGGCCTTCCAATCTTCGGGCAGTTCTAATTGAATCGTGACCGAGTTCATATTGGCTCAACCTCACGATAGTTGAAGCAGGTTTTGAGGAGGCATTTATGAACGTCAGAGCGGCACTGATTGCAGGGCTTATTCTACTCGGCGCCATCCCCGCTAACGCCGGCGGCGATAAGAAAAAACCAGAGCGCGCAATGCTCGAAAAAATGGAATCGGTGCCTTGTGGCGCAAAAGAAAAAGGCGTGACGGGATTGGGTACGATGTGGGCCTCTGCCGGCATCACGCACGTGCAAAATGATGAAAAATTGTGTCCACAATATATGGTGATCACGGACGATATGGAGTATCACATCCGGCCAACGGACACCAAACATCCTGTGGTGCTGCCGGTCGGCCACGAAATTGTGTTCAAGATCAAGAAGGACCGCATGATTCTCAAGGTTGCGGACGGAAACCAGAAAAGTATGACGTTATGTCGTCGTGGCGATGAAACCGACAACAGAGTCCCAGGCGCGCGACACATCAGCTAAATCGAACAATCCTTGATTCGCGTCCAAGGCAGTTGGGGCGAGCGCGATCGCCCCAATTTGCTGCCTCGTTGGCCCGCTAAACCAAGCAGACCAATTCTCGCGGATGCAGTATCCCTGCGATCTTCAGGATGTACGCCCTTCCCTTAGCCCCGCCGTGAGGAATTGGTTCCTGTCCTACAGAGGAACAAAGAAACCACTCTGTACGTATAACTAGGGGACAAGCTCTCCGGAGAACACGACTCGTGATAAAGAAGATTTTCAAATACGTTGGGATAGTACTGGTTTGCTTGATCGTTGTGGTGCTCTCGTCCGCTCTGCTCTATAGAAAATATCTGCAGCACAAGATTGCTGAACAACGCGTCATCACTTCACCCAACGGAATCGACAGCCTCGAGGCCGTTCGAATCGGCGGTATCGATCAGTGGATCGAAGTGCGAGGCCAGAATGTGAACAATCCCATTCTTCTATTCATTCACGGCGGACCCGGAGTTGCGTTTATTCCTATGGCCGCTGCGTTTCAGGATCCCTGGGAAAAACACTTCACCGTAGTGCAATGGGATCAACGTGGAGCGGGAAAAACGTACGCCTCCAACGACAAAGAGCTTCAGCGCAGAACAATGAACGTGCCTCAAATGGAGCAAGACACGGTTGACGTAGTGAACTACCTTCGCACTCGGTTCAAAAGAGAAAAAATATTCGTCCTGGGACATTCGTGGGGAAGTGTATTGGGTCTTTGGTTGGCGCATGAGCACCCGGAACTCATTTACGCCTATGTAGGAACCGGACAAGTCGTCAACATGCAGCAGAATGAGGTGGTCGCTTACAATGACGCCCTGCAAGAGGCGCGCACTCGCCACAATGAAAAGGCCGTCAAGGATCTAGAAAGTATTGCGCCTTATCCCCCTCCAACGGCGGAAACCGGCAAAACGGCGATGGCCAGAAATTGGGAAAGGGATTTGCTCGCGCACTCGCCGGACGCAGCGGGGTTCTTGGACATCGAGAGAATTGTCACGGGGATTGTGTCAACTCCCGAATATTCTCTTGCCGATGACTTCGGTTTCTTCCGTGGCCAGATGCTTTCTCTTAACACGCTTCTTCCCGAAGTCATGAAAATTGACCTTCATTCACTCGGCCTCGATTTCCGCGAACCCATCTTCTTTTTTGAAGGGAGATACGATCCATATTGCCGTCCTTCCTTGGTTGTGGAGTACACCCAAGCCATCAAGGCTCCGCAAAAGGAAGTAATCTGGTTCGACAACTCCGGCCATTTCCCCTTTTTCGAAGAGCAGCAGAAATTTAAAGATGAATTGGTCCAGCGAGTTTTGCCTCTCGCCAATTAGCTGAGCTTCTTTCGCGCAAAATAGAACAGCGATGCGGCCAGCAGCAAAAACATCACTACTCCGAAGATATTGCTCGTCGCGAGCGGTCCCAGCAACTTGGGACCAAAGGCAAACAAATCCGGCCGCCAGGGCAGCCTCAATAGCGATGTGAGCCAGTGCGGAACGCGCGTCGAAATTTCAGGATCCTGCAGCAATGCGATCACGATCCCCAGCAATCCAAACACGCCGCCCGCCGCAATCAATCCGCTCGAATACAGCGCTCCAGGACTCGCCTCGCCGCCCTCGTCCTTCGATCCTTTCGAACTCGCCTCCACCATCCACCGCACGAGGCCGCCAGCAAACATCGTCGCTGTCGTTCCAATCGAAAGATATGCTCCCACAGCAAACGCCAGCGATCGCACCCCGAGAATTTCCACCGCCAGCACCAGCGCCACGCCCATCAGCACCAGTCTCCACGGCAGCCGCTGATTCAAAATTCCATTGATCACGGTGGCCATCAGCCGCGCCTGCGGAGCCGGCGCTTTGTCGCTGCCGATCCCCTGTACCCACTGAACCTCAATCTGTTTCGTTGCCGGATCGTAGAGATATTCACCATCGGGAATCGTGGGTGACCCAAGCGCATTAATCAGCTCGTAAGATTTCCCCTGATACGTAAACGACTCGCGCTCCACCTTCACGCCCGTCGGTAGCTCCTGCACGTTCACCGGAATCTGCGTCGGGATGTACTTTTGCAAGCCGGTATTCATCAAATTTAGCGTCGCGCCGATCGCGATCGTTGACACCGTTACGCCAACCAGCAGTCCCCACTGCTGCTTGACTGGCGTCGAGCCTACCAGGAAACCCGTTTTCAAATCCTGCGACGTTGCGCCCGCGATCGCCGCCGCCGTGCACACCACGCCTCCGATAATCAACGCCAGCACCGCGTAGTTCGGCGCCGTCCATCCCGCCACGAAAAATATCGCGCACGTCGCCATCAGCGTCGCAATGCTCATCCCGCTCACGGGATTCGACGAATTCCCCAGCAGCCCGCTGATTCGCGCTGCCACAGTGACGAACAAAAATCCGAATACCACCACGAAAACTCCCGCGAGCACATTCTGATACCACGTTGTGCTAGCGCCCTTCATCGGTTCGAATGTGAGCATGATCCACATCAGCACCACAATCACGAGCGACCCGATCAGCACCGTTCGCAGCGAAATATCGCGCTCGAGACGATTCTTCTCCGCCGCCTCTCCCGCGCCTTCCGCTCGCACGTCCTTCAGCCCGGCGCGTAACGCCGAAATAATTGTTGGCAGCGTCCGAAGCAGCGTAATCAACCCAGCCGCCGCCACCGCTCCTGCTCCCATCGGACGGATGTATTGCCGCCACATGTCATCCGGCGTCATTTGCGGAATCGGAATCGTCGAGGGATAAATCGGAGTGTTCCCCGCGAGCTGCCCGAAGAATTGAATCGCGGGCATTACCAGGAGCCACGAAATCACGCCGCCGGCAAAAAGAATTCCTGCTACCCGTGGTCCTATGATGTACCCCACTCCCAGATATTCCGAAGTGATCGTCGCGCGAAACGACGCACCCGGGAACCAGTGCGGCCGCCCTTCCGGCTGCGAATTCCACGCCTGAATTGTGTTCATTAAAAACGTATACGCTCCGCCGAGTCCCAGCCCCCAGAACACGCGCCCCGCAAACGACCCGCCGCGCTCCCCTGCCACCAGCACGTCCGCGCAGGCCGTCCCTTCCGGAAACGTCAAATTGCCGTGCTCCTTCACGATCAACTGCCGTCGCAGCGGAATCATGAACAGAACGCCGAGCCACCCGCCGAGCAGCGCCAGCGGAAAAATCCGCCAGAACGTAAACTCCGAGCCAAATCCCAGAAAAATTAGCGCTGGAATCGTGAACATCACGCCCGCCGCCAGTGACTCCCCGGCTGACCCGGTCGTCTGTACGATATTGTTTTCGAGAATCGTCGAGCGACCAAACGCCCGCAAAATGCTGATCGACAAAACCGCAATCGGAATTGACGCCGATACCGTCAGCCCGGCGCGCAACCCCACATAAACCGTCACCGCGCCAAATAGCAGCCCGAACAGCGCCCCCAGCACCACCGCGCGCAAAGTGAACTCAGCGAGCGACTCCTCCGCCGGTACGTACGGCCGAAACTCTCCCGGCGGCGCCGTCGAACTCCACGCCTTATTCGCAATCGCCAAGCCTCACCTCCGCGAAACTCACGCGCCCATCCCTCAGCTGACAGCCTGATCCCTGACACGCGACTCAGTCCAATTTGGCAGCCAAAGGTGCGGGCAACTTAGCACCAGAAGTAACCCCAGGCAAGCACTCCGCAGCAAGCACACACTGCCCACAACCCCCTACTCTCACACCCCTATGCTATTCTTGGCACCACTCGAGGAGAAAATGGGCTACATCGACCGCATCCAGTCCGATCTCACAGCTGCGATGAAGGAAAAGGACGAGCTCCGCCTAAGCGTCCTGCGCATGGTGAAGTCCGCGTTGAAACACAAGGAAATTGAAAAGATGCGTCCGCTCGACGATCTCGAATCTCTTCAGGTGTTGCAAACTCTCGTCAAGCAGCGTCACGAATCGGCCGAGCAATTCACAAAGGGCGGTCGCCCCGACCTCGCCGAAAAGGAAAAAAAGGAAATCGCCTTCATCGAGAATTATTTGCCGGCAGCCCCCACTGACGAAGAACTCCGCCGCGCGATCGAAGAAGCCATTGACGAACAAAGCGCCGATTCGCTGAAACACATGGGCGCCGTGATTAAGGCCGCCCGCGCGCGCCTGGAAGGCAAAACAATCGACGGAAAGGCCCTGAGCGACCGCGTCCGCGATCGCCTCAGTGGGAAACCCTAACCGTCCGCCAGCATTCGCCGGCCTTCTCTGATATCACCGGATCGGCCGGTCCCTGTCAGTGTAGATGAATAGTGAGCGCTACGGCCGCCGAATGGCTTACTCCCCCTGAAGTACCGGTTAGAGTGAGAGTGGCCGGCACCGGCGTGCCGCAGCCCTTGGCTAAAAACGTTCGAATTGCTGCGACCGCACGTTCGGCAGGTGGACGGTGGCTCGCGGCGTGTGCGGAATAAGACCTTGCAAGAAAGTTCCTCTAACAGTCCATATTGTGCCAGTGACCGCTCCTGCCGACTGAAGGACGAGCAACGGCCTGGCAAAACGATGAAAAACTGGACTTCGATTCATCCTGTCCGCCAAAAGATTTTCTCCAATCGTCAACCCTACGGCTATTGGCACCCAGGTCGCATTGGACTTGCTAACCAAAGGCCTCGTTATTGGGTTGCCCTCTCGCCAAAACGGGCCTGGATAGAGAACTTTGGCATAGGCGGTCGTAGAGATATCACCTAATGCTGTTGCAAAAGAGGTAGCGTGGAGCCATTTCGGAATAGGCTCTTGCTCCTTTGACTTTTCAGGAGTTCGGGTGGCAAGAATTTTTGCCTGGAGTACATTTGCGCGCGGACGGGCAGCCGACACCACCACCTTAGTTTGTGCAGTACTGGCATTCAGGGCGGCGGTGTTATCGCTGATACCGTTGCCCTTGGGGGCGCTCACTTGAGCAGCACACGAGAAAGCGCATAGCGCCAACGCGATAACGATTCGAGCGGCGAATATGTTGCATTTTCCAAACGAAATTTCGTCCATGTCTTCGGTATCCGGTTTGGATTCCTGATTCATATAAGCTGCCTTTGAGATCGATTTCTCGATATTGCTAGGCATACCACAGCGCCAAAATGAATGGCCCTCAATGCGAAATCGACCGAGTTAGGACCGCTGCCTACTTGAGCTTTCCAGTACCGGCAGCGGCCATGAGAACGAAATGCGGAAATGCAGCTGGTGTGCCAGACAAATTAGATTGATCTTGAAGAGGTTAAGGCAACTTCCGATCCTAGTGAGTTCCGATTCGGCGTTGCGGAATCTACAAATGGGAATGCATCCTCAGACTCTTAGGGCCTACCCTACAGAGGCGAGGTAGTTGAGATTCCCAGACTTCGACAGGCCATAGCTGCGGTAGCTCGTAAAACGAAAAAGCCGGGCACCTCGTCAGAGGAGCCCGGCTTTTTCTGAAAACTAGCGTTGATTATTGAATCGTAAGCGCAACGGTCGCCGTATGGCTCACTCCTCCTGAAGCACCAGTTAGAGTGAGCGTACCCGTGACCGTCCTATGACCACCTCCACATCCGGCCACGGCGAACATAACCAGCATCGCTCCGGCTAGACTGACTCTCGTGCGCAACCGCCGCGCGGCGAATACCATCGCCAGCAACGCAAGCCCCATCGCAAAGAGAACGATTTGCCGGTTCGATGGCCGTGGACTCTGCGTTGGAACCGATGGCAGCAGGCCCTTTGAGGTTACTGTTACCTGCGAGTTGATCGGGTTGGTGCCATCTGGAGTCACAGAGGCCGGCGAAGCGGCGCAAGTCGTGTTAGCCGGTGCGCCGGTACAAGTGAGCATGACGGCCTGGTTGAATCCTCCCAGCGGCGTCACAGTTACGTTGAACATTTGACTCGAGCCCCGAGTGACGGTCTCCGAAGCCGGCGCGGTGACTGTGAAATCCGTTCCGTTGCCGGTGAGCGCAACCGTTTGGGGACTGCCGTTGGCGTCATCGGTAACGCTGAGAGTCCCGGTGCGGTTGCCCGTTGCTGTCGGCTTGAACGTTACCGCAATCGTGCAAGTCATCCCAGCCGGAACGGAAGCGCCGCACGTATTTGTTTGGCTGAAATCACCAGTGATAGAGATCGAAGAAATGTTCAGTGCCAGGTTACCGGCGTTCTTCAGAGTTACCGACATAGTCGCGCTCGATGTCGTCACCAGCTGGCCGGGAAACGTCAGGCTCGTAGGCGTAAAAACAGCGACCGAGGCTGAATTCGTACCCGTGCCAGTAAGCGTCGCAGATTGCGGGCTGCTAGGATCACTATCCGTAAAGACGAGCTGCGCGGACTCGGCAGATGCAACGGAGGGTGTAAACGTGACGCTAACCATGCACGATGCACCAGCCGCGAGACTGGCGCCACACATGTTGGAAGAGATGGCGAAATCCGTGGCGGGAGCGGGCGGCGTCATCGCTACGACGGCAACGCTTATGTTTGAGAGAGCCGTCGAGTTGTTGTTCGTCAAAGTGATGGTTTGCGGGCTTGTGGTTGCTCCGACGAGCTGCGTTCCAAAGTCCACGCTTGCAGGCGACACGACAACAGACAGCAACAGAGGTAATTTCGCGACATATGCATCCGATGGACCATTCAGCGTGGTTTGAAACGCGCCAGGCGTAATCGGCCACATGGTGGAAGAAAAGGTTGGGCCAGTAATGTAAGCATTGCCCTTCGAGTCTATGGCAATTGCGAAACCCTGGTCCGGATCCACCCCATCGCCACTTCCACCGAAATAAGTCGCATAGATCCGGTCGGCCGTTCCTTTGCCCTTTGGACTCAGTTTCACAACAAATGGGCTGCCGCTCGGGTTGGGCAACGCCTTCGGCAAAACGCCCGGAGTAATCGGGAAATCAATCGAAGCGGTTGACCCCACAATGTACGCGTTACCCGATCCGTCGGCCTGGATGCCGAAACCGGTGTCGCTTCCGGCGCCGCCAAAGAACGTTGAATATGTAACGGACGACATTCCACTCATCGTTGTGTCAACCAACGTAATGAATGCTACTCCGGTATTGCTTTGATTTGCCACGGTCTGAAATGCGCCGGTTGTCGTGGGGAAGTCGGACGAATTGGTAGTGCCGGTCACATATGCGACACTGTTCGGACCTAGAGCGATTCCCAAACCTGTATCAAACGTGGAGCCTTCCAGATACGTCGAATACACGAGAGACGCTGCGTTAGCTTTCGTTGTATCGATACGCGTGACGAACGCGCCGCCCTCCGTGTTGCTTGGATTCGCTGTGCTTTGAAATGCATTCATAGTGGGAAAGGTCGTGCCACTAGAAGTCGTCACACCGGTGACGTAAGCGTTGTTTGAGGTGTCGACAGCAACGCCGGTAACCGAATCGCCGAAACCAAGGAAGGCATTGTTTGCCCCATCTCCACCGACATACGTCGAGTAGATGAGCCCAGCATTCCCGGATTTTGTCGTGTCGATTCTTGTCAGGAAGCCGGTTCCGAAGGCATTACTAGGCGTCTGCTGGAGTCCACCGGTTGTGACCGGGAATCCTCCAGAGCCTGCGGCGCCAGGGTTTGAAAAAGTCTGACCGCCGATGTAAGCATTGCCAGACGCATCCACAGCAACTGCATTGGCAAGGTCGCCGTTCGTGCCGCCGACGTACGATGAATAGAGCAGCGAGGCCATGCCACTCTTGGTCGGATCAATCATCGTGACGAACGCGGTTCCATTCGGGTTCGTAATGGGGGACTGAATCAATGCGTTCGTCGTAGTCGGGAAATCAGTTGAACCGGTAGTTCCCGCCACATAAACCTTGCCATTCGCATCGAGTGCAACGGCGAATGCCGCGTCCGCTCCCGACGTACCACAGAGGTAGTTTGAATAAAGCTGCTGGGTGCCCGCGGGATTAAGTTCAGTTACGAACCCGCAGCCCGCCGCTGGAGCCACATTGGTAGTTGGCGGAAAGTCCGTCGACGTGGTCGATCCCGCTATGAATGCGTCTCCGTTAGCATCCACCGCGATCCCATGACCAGTTTCGTCTCCAGTGCCTCCGAGGAACGTGGAATAGGTGACTAGCGGGCCGGTGAATAGCGGATCGATCACAAGCGGCAATGACCGGTCATACTTCGCAACCGCGAACGTCACGCGATTGCCTGAAGCGAGCGCGTAATTTCCCGCGACTTCGCGGCGTTCTGCTCCCACCATCTGGTAGACGGCGGGTTTCTGGAATTCCGCTTCGCCGTCAGGAATATGCAGGATCAAATCGCCATGCGAATTAATCGCCAGCTTTTGCGCACCATCGATTTTCAGCATGATGGTCTTTGGATCGGCGCCCGGAGCCACGGTGAAGTCGTATTCCAAATGGCGCTGATTTCCATAAAACTCCACATCAACGCCGGGATAGATCCCCGAATACTTAACCCGTGAATGCGAGGGCACATCTGTGACCCAATTCTGCGGATTGTTGCCAATAAAGTAGTTCGACTTGCCAGGCATCGGGTCGTTTGCAGCGATTGCGGGCGTCGGGTTTGCGCCCTCAAGCTGCATGCGAATTACGGTAGTCTTCATCGCCTGACGCGCTTCGCGGAGCGCGCGCAATGCGGCCGCGCGATGGATCGGCGAAGCAGTCATCGCTCGGCGGCGAAGGAGAGTGATGTCAATTTCTTGCGGTGCGAGGGAGAGGGCGTACCCTGAGCTGTGCGAAACGAACTTCACATCGCGGGCCGCTTGCCCACGGTTCTCCTCAAATCCCATGGGAAGCTGAGCGTAAGCTTTCTCCCATCGTGGAGTATCAACGCTCGCCTTGAGCGGCGGAGCAGTCATATTCTTATGTGAGCGCGAGGTATTTTTGCGGATCGCTGGAACACTCAGGAGTGAGAGAAGTACTATACCCGCCGTAGTAACTACTGCAAACCTTACCGACCGAATCCCCGTTTTCATTGGACGCCCCCTGATATTTTTTTCGACTACCGCTGCGAGCGACGCCTCGCCCGTCTTCGCCGCAAATCTTAGCTTGTTTCAAATCGGTACACACCAAAACTTCTTTCGCGAGTTTCCATAGTAGCTATCTATTGTCAGAGGGCGGAGTCGGTCGCCTGTTCCCTTTGGGATCAGCGGGCGGCGCGGAACAATTCCGAGCCGGCGCCCGTCGGATTTGGGCGTGTCAGGCGGCAATCAGGATCGGGCATTCAGAGAGGCAAAGTCTTGAAGCACCAGATGGCACAGATCGCCAGGCAAGAGACGACCTTTACTCGTAAATAGACGCCGTACCGATACCTTCGAGAGCAATTCGGAGAGCGTTTTGAATTCGTTCGCGCGCATTTCACTATCCAACATATTCGTCGCATAGCTATTGGCCACAAGTGACAGAAATCCCGCTTGCTTGGTGGCCTCTTCGATGTGGGGGCCCGGCTCGCCGCGGACTTCATCCAGAAGATAGATCGCGCGAAGCGGTAACACTCCGTTTTCGAATCGCACTCCACCGTTTTCGAAAGAGAGGCGTCGCTTTTCCCAATTCGGAATGAAAGGTGGTAGCGCGTCGGTTGAGCCGTATAGCATTTTCACTGATTCCGGCCAGAGACACACATGGGGATATGCCGGCGAAACAAAAAAGTCTCCCTGGCGCTCGATCAGTGCCACAACATCGTCGGAAACCACAGCATATCCGGCGCGCGCAAATGCGGCTGCCGTCGTAGATTTCCCAGCCCCTTCTGCGCCAACGAATGCGACCACCGAGTCGTCAATCGCTACCGCGCTGGCGTGGAGGCAGGTAACGCCGCGAAAGCGCAGAAGAAGACCCAGAACTGGACCGAGAAGGTACGTGGCTGCCTCTTCGACCGAAGAGTCGCTCGGCCAAGATGCCCAGAGTTCGGTACCGTGCCGGTCCATCCAGAATTGCATCCCGTCGAAATAAACAAGGTGAAAAAAGCCAGCTTGGCCATTCCGCCAGATCTGCAAGGCGGGCGTCCCGGTTGGACCGGTATAGGAACTCGTGTAAACCACTGATTCAGTGGAGGTTGCTTGCGGGGAATCAACGGAACACCCCAGATGCAACTCGACGTCCGGACGTCCTTCGGGGGTCTGCGTGGGAGTTAAACCGGGAATGGCCGCACTGGAGCGAACAGTAAGGCCGAATACAGAGTAAGTGAAGCTCACCGAAATCCGAATTTAGCTATAGGTGAAATCCGTGCCGAGCCTCAGACGTGCGTCCTGCTCAATGGAAATGATCCACCATCGCGATTGCCCCGGAGCCCTCGCCTCTTTGTGAGTTCCTGAACGGTTCCGTAAACAGTTAATTTAGGGGACACATACTGCTTCTTGGGTTCCCCTTGAAGGGGCTTATCCATTACGGGCCTCCGCACTTAAGTTATACCGGACTCGTCGAACAGACTGCAACCAAAAGTTAAGACAAAGCGGACGGACCGCAGCTGATAGTTCGCCTCTTCCGCCGGCACTGCTCAGTGGCGTGAGCGCACCACGAGTAATATAACGATTCGTTTCCTCGCTCCAGGTCGCTTCGTTCATCCAGTTTGATTCGAAACGCTTCAGCCATTCTGCCAGGGGATCACCCGCGAGAGGCGTTTTCGGCCGCCTTCGAACGCTCTCGGGCAAACAGCCGGCCATGGCTTCACGAAGCAGAGCCTTCTCAAAGTACCAAGGGAACGGCGGAAGCGCCAGCAAGTAGTCTACGATTCGCAAATCGAGAAAGGGATATCGCACCTCGACCGGACGCCGCGTTACTCCCGGATTTTGGTGCTCGAACATGTAGGCCCAAAGCGGCAAGCCTAGGGATGCGTGTGCCCACGGGAGAATCGGATGCCGTTCCGACGTGGAAGGCGCGATCGCCTCCTTCCGACGCTTCTTAAGGCTCATGCGGCGCGCAAAATCCGGCGCGATCCAGCTTGGAAACACCGGCGCGCTAGGATCCTTGCGGAAGACTCGTTCCGCTCGCCTGCGAATCCCTGGCCACGGCGATCGCCGTACGGACGCGTATCGAAGCGTCTCCGTGAACAGTTGCGCCCACTCCCGCCGCTCAATCAAATCCTTTGCATGAGGCCAGAACTCGAAGTGCATCAAATTGTCGCTGCCCTCACCGGACAGCACCACACGGCAATCCTCCGAAATCATCTGAAACTGGTCGAACAGACCCGCAAAAAACGGGTCCTCCACCGGTTCCGGCCACATCCAGTCACCGCTATTCCAGCCGGCGAACGGCTGCAAATTGTCCAGAGCGAGATACCGCACTGGAATTCTCAAGAATTCCGCGGTTTCCCTCGCGTGCATGCCATCGCGGTCCGGAATGAGCGACTCGTACACCATCGTATAAGCGCGCAAGTCGACCTTTTCGCCTGATCCGTTCGAGAGCGCTCGTGCGGTGCTCGCGACAGCCGCGGAATCCAATCCACCACTGAGAAGAACTCCGACGCGGTCCGTTCGAAGCCGATCTTTCACCGCGGCTTGCAGCAAAACCTTAAAGTGCTCGATGTAGTCGTCCGCATTCCGATAGCGAATTCGACCGTTTGTCGGTGGGTTCCAGTAGCGCTTTAGAAAGAATTCATCTTTTGACACAATCAGCGAGTGCGCGGGCGACAAACGGCGCACATCGCGGAAGGACGTCGTCGCGTAATCGAAATTCATACCGAACAGCAGAAAATCGCCGATGGCGGTCTCGTTCAGCGCGTCGGACACATCCGGATGCAGGCGCACACAATCCAATACGCTGCTAAACACGAATTGATCTTCGAGGTCCACGTAGTAGAACGGCTTGACGCCAAAATGATCGCGAGCGCAAAAGAGAGTTTTCCGGTGGCTGTCCCAGATCGCAAAGGCGAAGTCTCCACGCAGGTGGTGGACGCACTCTGAGCCCCACGCGGCATAGGCGTGGAGAATTAGATCGGGGTCCGTCGCAAGTCGGCTGCAGCTTCGCCCCGCCTTCTCGATTTCCGCACGGAGTTCATCGCGGCAATCGAGACGCGCATCCGCCGTAATCCACAGCTGTCCGTCGAGACTCGCCGGCTGCTGTTCGGCCAACGATTCCCGCGTAGTTCGCAGCATCGCGTGGCCGAATCCAATCGAAGCGTCGCACCAGACATCGCGCGAATCCGGACCGCAGTACGCGAGAAAATGCGCCAGGCTCCGGACAAGCGCCCGTTCCACAGGTGCACCCTTGCGATCGAAGATGCCGACGATTGCACTCAGTGCGTTTCCGCCTCCATTGAAGAATCAAAACGCCTGAATGGCACGAAGTGCGTATGCTCCGCCTCGCCGCCATCGAGAACGATTCCGTTTAGCTCTACCCAGGCGTGCGCCTCAAAGCGATTCGCTTCCTTCCTCGCCCCAATGCGCAGGCCGGGATTCATACCGCAGCGCCTCAGCATACGGCAAAGAGCGAGCGACTGTTCGAGGCAGCTCATGCGCAAAAAGAGATTCGCGGCGGTCACCGCCTCCAGGTGCGCGATTCGTCGCGCGGTTTCCAAAGCGTCCGCCTTAGAAAACTTCGAATTCCCTGCGATGATGCGTTGCCGCTCGAACGCCGACTTGCAAATCCGGAAGCCAAGAAGACGCACTGCGAGCCAAGCGAACGGCAACGTGGTAGCAGCTTCGAGCACAATCCCGCGCTCGAATCCTCTCAAACGCCGAAATCGGCGCCACCTCTGCATCATCGTTTCAACCCTTAGCCTTAGAAAAAGTCGTACATGTCTTCAATGGAATGGCACGGGCTGGGTGTCGGCTGACCCTCAGAGGCCACGAGGGTCGCCTGTGAAGCGTGCCGCCTTCACTCAAGCGGCAGTAACAGATCGCACTTCAATCAATCCCTCACTACGCATCGTCTCCAGCAGTGCCAGCAAATCCTGCTCGCAGCGCCCTGCCTCAACGTCATATTCAGAGAGCAATGCGTCACGAAGTTCGCCGACACTCCGCGGCCGTTGCAAAAGCGTCCACACCCGCGCTCCCACAGGGTCTAATCCATAGTACACGCTGTTCTTCAAATTCAGAATAGCGGACTCTTCGCCAAGTGGGCAGGACACCTGCTCCTTCGCCACTACAACGATTGAACTTGTGCGCAGAGACTCGTCCATGGCTAGATTTCCCGTTTGAGCGTCGCCCGGCGATTGTTGGAACTGCTCGGTATTCGGGAGAAAGAGATGCCCGTACGCCGCGGAGCGCGCTTCCGCAGCCGGCTGCCCGTCCATCCGACACGCCCTGGAACCATTCTACCGGGAGTCGCACCCCACATCAATGACGGAACTGGATTCGCTTTGCCAAAGCCGGTATAACGAGACGCGTGACCGATTCGCGCGTAATTGCTGTCGAATCCATCGAAAAATACTTCCCCCCGGCGCTTTCCGGGTGGCGAGCATTGCTCCAACCGGTCGCGAAACCCACGGAAAGAGCTCTCTCGGGTGTTTCTTTCTCGGTTGGTGCGGGTGAAGCTGTCGCACTGATCGGCGCAAACGGCGCTGGCAAATCGACCCTTCTTCGCATACTCGCGACGCTGGTCATTCCCACGCGAGGGCGCGCTACTCTGAGCGGCTTCGATGTCGAGCGAGACGGCGCGCGGGCGCGTAAGCAATTCGGTTATCACACCGGAGGCGATGAAGGTTTTTACACCAGGCTTAGCGCCCGCGAAAACCTCGCATTTTTTGCCGCGATGAATAACATCACGGGGTCTCTCGCGCGCGAACGCATCGCGCGAATTTCCGCGTGGATGGGGTTGGGCGAGAACCTTGATCGCCAGGTTCGCACGTTTTCTACCGGAATGACGCATCGCCTTGGGTTGGCGCGCGCCATGCTGCATGAGCCCGGCATCCTTCTCCTCGACGAACCCACAAGAAGCCTCGATCCCCTCGCGGCTTCTGAGTTTCGCCGGTTGTTAAAGGTCGAAATCGTTGGCCGCGAAGGCACTACCCTATTGTTCGCTTCCCACGCGCTTCACGAGGTGGAAGAGATCGCGGATCGGGTCGTTCTGCTCGATGAAGGGCGCATCGTCGCGTGCGACACGCCGCAGAGCCTATGCTCCTCAGCAGGAACGCGCACGCTCGATGAAGCGATCGGCCGGCTCGTCCGCCAACCGGTGCCGGCGGAGTCGTTGCAATGAGCGTCGCCTGCAATCTCCGCAAGTTGGCGGCTTTTTTCCGTCGTGACTTCGGGATCGCGCGTGGCTACCGCGGCGCTCTAGTTCTGGAAACGCTCGAAGCGCTATTTGGCGTCGCCACCTACTACTACCTCTCGCGTTTCGTGCAGTCGCCCGAGCTCGCCCGCGCCCTGCCGGCCGGCAGCAACTATTTTGCGTTTGCTCTCGTGGGCTTTGCGTTTTTTGATTATTTGAACGTTTCGATAGACGCGTTCGATAGCAGCCTCAACGAGGCGACGCAAAATCGCACACTCGAAGCTCTGCTCGTCACGCAGACGCCGCTTCCCCTAATTCTCGCGGGTTCTGCAATCTATCCGTTTGTGACGCTTGCCCTGCGAACCTGTGTGTATCTTGCATGGGCCGCTCTGCTTTTTGGATTCGCTCCGCGATCGGCAAACTGGCCCGGCGAAGCGGCGGTCCTGCTCGCTTCGATACTCGCATTCGCAGGTCTTGGAATCCTCTCGGCCAGCTATCAAATTCTGTTCAAGCGCGGAAATCCGGCGAAATGGATTGTTTTGGGGGCTTCGGGTTTGCTCGGCGGAATGATGTATCCGATTTCGGTTCTGCCCAAATCTCTCCAAATGGTGGCGCGGCTGATCCCGGTCACGTATTCGCTCGAAGGCATGCGCGCCGCCTTGCTCGATGGAGCAGGCTGGAACCGGATCGCTCCTTCAATTCTGGCCCTGCTTGCCTTTGCCGCGATTCTCCTTCCGCTTTCCTTCTCTGTCTTCGCGTGGGCGCTCAATAGAACGAGAATCACCGGCACTCTCACGCATATCTAGGGCTGCTCTATCTGTCGCTCCTTGTGAATCATTACCGCCTACAGTACAGTTTTTGTCAGGCTCTGAAGGGCCAGCCAATGAAGGTTCCGCTTCTCGATCTAAAAACCGAATACCAGCAACTGCGCGATCAGATTCTTCCCGCGCTCGACCACGTTTGCGAAAAATCCGCATTTGTACTGGGCGAGGAGGTGGAACAATTCGAGCGCGAGTTTGCGAGCTACTCTGAAGTGAAGCACTGCGTGGCCCTCAGCTCCGGAACTGCCGCTCTCCATCTCGGCTTGCTGGCATTAGGCGTTCAACCAGGCGACGAAGTGATCACCAGCCCCAACACATTTTTGGCCACCGCTGAAGCTATCACCTATTGCGGCGCGAGGCCCGTGTTCGTTGACATCGATCCATCCACTGCCAATCTCGATCCCTTACGGATCGAACGCGCCATCACCCCACGAACGCGAGCTGTCATTCCGATCCACCTATATGGTCGCCCAGCGGATATGGACGCGATCCATTCGGTTGCCGAAGCCCACAAGCTTCTCATCTTGGAAGATGCGGCTCAAGCGCACGGCGCCAAATATCGTGGACGCCGCGTTGGCAGTCTTGGCCACGCCGCAGCATTTAGTTTTTACCCTACGAAGAATCTAGGCGCCTATGGAGAAGGCGGCGCTCTCACCACGAACGACGATTCGATCGCAAAGTACGCGCGTGCCGCGCGCTCGCACGGCCAGACGGCCCGCTACGAGCACGAATTCGTCGGTTACAACTACCGCATGCAAGGCTTTCAAGGCACCGTACTTCGTATCAAATTGCGTTACCTCGATCGCTGGACGGCTCGCCGGCAGGAAATCGCACGCGAATATCGTCGCGTGTTCGCCAATGCGAAGCTGGAAATGCCGAAAGATTCGCCGCAGGACGAATGCGTCTACCACCAGTTCGTGATTTTCGTGAACAATCGAAATTCAGTTGTCTCGCAACTCGCCGCCCGAGAGATTGAGACCGCCGTTCACTATCCCAAGCCGCTGCACCTTCAGCCAGCCTACTCCTCGCTTGCGTATCCTCGCTGTTCCTTTCCACTGGCCGAGCGTGCCTGCGAGCACGTCCTGAGCTTGCCGATTTATCCGGGCATGACCGCGGACCAAGTCGCTTACGTCGCGAATTCACTTCTGGAAGTGGTAGGAAAGAAGTAGCGGTTGTAACGGATGTATACGCACGCGCCGGAATAATTCAATTTAAACGCTTGCTCGCTTCATTGATGCGGCGAAGCTTGCTCACTCGCCTCGCGGTTGGGTGCTGGAGCAAATCCTGCGGCACCGGACGCGTTTACCGGCGTGCGCTCCCGAAGCATCCCGGACATCCCATCGAAAATCTTCGCGAAGGAATCGCGCAGTGCCTGATCGGCGGATCTCATCAAGGACTCGATCACATTTTGCCCGTGTTCATTGAGCCGGCGCACGGATGAAACACTCCAAGAATCGGACGCGTTGTCGAGCCGTTCCCGATATTTACCTTCGGCTTCTTCACCTAGCTCATTTAGTTTTGCGGTCCACTGCTGCTCGTGCGCTGCTCTCTCTGCACGATAACCGTCCATCGCTGCGCTAAATTCGTTGGCGAGTGCGCTGCGTCCTTGCGCGATTCGACTCTCAAAATGCGCGCCGAACTGCGAGTGAAATTCGTCGATCGAGGATTGAGCGTTGGCTTCCAGATTTTGCAGAAGCTCGGTCGAAGTTTTCTCGAATTCCTGTGTCCGTTCCTGCACGGCGGCACGGCTTCTTTGGCCAAGAAGATCCACTTCTCGGTCGGAAATTCCGCGGACGATTTCCCCAAACGATGAGGCCGCTGCTTCTGCTGCAGCTTCGAGCCGAGTCTTTGTCCGGACCGCCATTTCGTCGCCAAGACTCTCTAGGCTTTGGCTCACTCGCGCAATACGGTCGCTGGCCTGCTCCGTCAACCGAATTTCAAACTTTTGAGTCACATCGGCAGCTTTTGCGTCCAGTCCGGCATTGGCGGTCGCGAGCGCCTGCTCCACGAGCACCTGCAATCGGGAACGCGCTTCCTGTTGAAACCACTCCGAGGCGCGGCTGAGCGCTTCGGTGGCCGAATGCGAAGCGCGGACTCCGCTCGCGTCGAGCTCCTCATTCCATTTCGCCAGTGCTTGCGTGCGTGCCGATTCAAAATCCCGTTGAAGTTCAGCGAGCGTGACTGCCATCCGTGAAGCGGCGTCGCGCTGATTATTCTCGGACACTTGCCGGAGTCGCTCGCGATGCAGCCGCAATCCTTCTTCTGCCTGCAATTCGCGCGCATCCAGCTCGCGGAGCAATGCAGGAACTCGCTCGAGGTGGGGCGCGAGCTTCGCTTCCATCTGCGCTACCGCCCGGTCCACTTGCTGGTTGCCCATCGCCTCAATCGTTGGGGAAATCTTCTGCGACATCCCGGCCGCGAGCGCTTCGGCCCGCCGCCCCATTTCGGCCGTCTGTGCGTCCAGCACGTTTTCGAGGCGCCGGTGCAACTCGTTCAAGCTGTCGTGCTCCGCGGCTTCAAACTGCGCCGAGTTTTCTCGTATTCGGCTCGCCGTTCGCTCCATCTCCTCCAACGAAGCGCGCGCCGCCGTCACCTGCTGCTCGAGGCCCGTGCGAATTTCCGCCAGCGTCTGCCCCGCTTTCGCGGCTGCTTCGTTCACCGGATGAACCAAATCGGCAAACCGCTGGCTCATTTTATTCTCTTCGCCCTGCTGCACCTCCTGCGATCGCTGAGACAACTGCTCCACCAAGCGCTGCAGGCTGCTGTCGAGCGATGATTGCAGCAGTTCGTTCCATTGCGCTTGCGCGAGATTCATCTCCGATTGCAAACGTTCACGCCAGGAGCCCATCTCGCTGTCTGTCGCTGCGGCGCGCTCTTTTGAGCCTTCCTCAGTCGTCTTTGAAAAACGCGACGCTTCTGCTGCTTCCATCTGCAGCCGTGTCTGTTCCAGCCGGCTGATCGAGTCTTGCGTGCGCTCAGTCTCGCCGCGCAACGCATTCATCTTCTGCTCTAAATCGGCCATGAGCTCCCGCGCGCGGTCGAAATTTTCTTCGAGCTCCGACTTAAGCTCCTTCAACGATTCTTCATGGAGTGACGCGAACTGCTGCGCCAACTGCTCGCGCGCGTTGTGCTCCGCTTTCGCAAATTCTTCTTTCCACCTTTGGAATGACTCTTCACTCGCCGCCTGCCGCTGATTCTCCAATTCACTGGCATTCTGGCGGATTCGTTCTTGCGCGCTTTCGGCGGCGCTCTCAACAGCCTTTTCTGCGTGGCGGTTGAGTTCCGCGCGCAACTCCCTCAAAAACGGACTGTCTGCTATGGACGCGAAATCGGATCCTGATTCTGACGCTGCCAAAGAACTATCCCTCATATCCATATCGGTCATTGGTCTTCCCATTGATGAGGCGGGCCTCGCCGGAGCCGCTTCGGAATCTACACCTTCCGGTGCGCGCACTTCTGTTTCTGCCGATTCTTCCGCCACTCGCCGATAGGGCGGCACCTCGAAGGACCAGTCCGCCGGCGGCGACTCCAGTCCCCAGATGTTTTCCGGGCTTTCTAGTTCTACGGCAATCTGAAAAAATTCACGAACTGAATGAGGCCGCTGAACCCATGCCACTCGCGCCCGCACGTCGCGTCGCGCAGAGTTTTTCGGAAGCTCGATCGTGAGCCACGTATTCTTTGGGAGATGGTGTTTTGATGAGTATCGGCATCCGTGGAGATTGAAATTCAACGTGGACGCGTGTTCTTCGAACGGCTGCCCGAGCAGGTCACTTCCGCGAATGACAAGCGGAAGTGGTTCCGACACACGAGCGCTACGTCGCCGTTCTGTGCTGGATTGCGCTGATTCCACCGCCGGCACCGTTTTTCCTGAAGATTCGACGCTGCGAGCATAGCACTGTCGCGTGAATGGGTCGAGAGCTGAGAACTACTGCCTCGTGAGCGAATCTACGGTCCTGTTCGTTTGTCTTGCTGCACTAGGAGTCTGTGACTACTCCCGCGAATCCATCATTCTACGATTTCTTCTTAGTTTTCTTGGATGAGAGCGACGTCGCTTCGCCAGATCCCATCGCCGCGAGCCCATCCAACATCTGTTTTGCCTGCTCCGCAATCGGCGAACCCGCCGGTGCTGTCTCGATCGCCTTCTGATATGCCTCGGCCGTTCCCGGCGGGATGACGTAGGTCATCTTGTCGCCTTCCTGTTTTGGCTCAATCAATGCAGAGAGAGCGCCGCCGAGCAGGAACCATGCTTGCGCGTCCTTCGGATCTGTCTGCGTAGCTTTTTGAAGAGGTGCCACAGCATCAGCCTGATGACCCCTGTTGCTCAGAATGATCCCAATATTCTTCCAGCAACGACCAGCCGACGTGGGATCGGCAGCTGCGGCCTTCTCGCAAGCGGCGCCTGCCGCCGCCAGTTTCGCCTTGTCCAGTGTCGGCTGGACTGCGGCGGAATTCGCAAGACTTGTGCTCAGGTGCTCATAAAAAGGCGCCTGCGGCTGAAGCTCCGCCGCCTTTGCGAAGGCAGCAGCCGCTTCATCATAGCGGCCCGCGAATTCGTATGCCTGGCCTAGGTTCGACCAAACGACCGCATGGCTCTTCGTGTCTTTCGGCAGCACCCCTTGCTCTGACAGTTGCAGCTCTGCAATGGCAGTCTGGTAGTCTGCGTTAAGTTTGTCCTTAATGGGTCCTTGTTGATCGGCGGGTGCGGTTTTTAGCTGGGTACGCAGCGACCCTGCATCATTCAATGCCGCCATTCCTGCATCGAAATGCTGCTTCATATTCTTGAACTTGTTTTCTTCCTCTTCGTGCTTTTTTACTTCTTCGGCGCTCGGTCCCGCCGTGCCCGCTACCTCTTTGAGATTGAGCTTAAAGACGTTGTCTTGGTCCTGGACCACTCGGAACTTGACCGCAAAATTGGGGAAATCCTTTTCGTTTGTCAGCGTAACCACATACACGCCGCTCAACAGCCCGACCTGCGTGAACCTTCCGTTCTTGTCCGTCTTGGTTGTATATGACTGGCCGGTATCGGGATTCTTGATCTCCACATTGACGTCCGGATCAGGCTTCCCCTCTTTATCCAATATCTCGCCCGAAATTCGGCCCGTTCCCTGCGCCCCCGCAATCGTCGCAAACGAAAGCGCGAGAATCAGTGCTATCCAGGCCGGAATCATTCGTCGCATGTGGTTCAATCCTCCTGCTGCTGTCTTAATGGGGCAATCTACCAAGCCACAGCATCACCGCGCAATTCAATTATCGCGCAACTCGCGCCTGGCCCGCGACCCGATACGCGATCGGATCCGGCGCTCCTGCCTCGGCGAACGCACGCAGCCGGAGCCGGCAACTATCGCACAATCCGCACGCCTCGTCTTCAAATTGATAGCACGACCACGTGCGCCCGAGCGGCGCGCCAAGCTCCAATCCCCGGCGCACGATTTCACTTTTACGCATTGCGATCACGGGCGTCACAATCTCAATTCGCGTTTCCGGCCGCGTTCCTTCCCGAATCAGATTCTCAAACGCACGATAATACTCCGGACGGCAATCGGGATAACCCGAACTATCCTCCGCAACCGCTCCGATGAAAATCGCGTTCGCGCCGATCACCTCCGCCCAGCTCACCGCCGCGGAAAGAAAATGCGCATTGCGAAACGGCACGTACGTCACCGGAATTGCTGCATCTGCCGCGAGTGCCTCTCCGGATTCAGGCACCGCCACGCTCGCATCCGTCAGCGCCGATCCGCCGATCTGCCGAAACGCGTCGAACCGTATCGTCAGCCGCTCGCGCACGCCGTAAAAATCCGCAATCTCGTCAAACGCCCGCCGCTCGCGCTTCTCAGTCCGCTGCCCGTAGCTCGCGTGCAACACTGCCAGCCGGTGCGTCTGCTTCGCCATCGCAGCCGTCACGCATGAATCCATTCCCCCGCTCAACAGCACAACCGCCTTCAGCTTCTCCGCCATTGCGTCCGCTCAAACTCCCTTCATCGCCGGATCCCAGATGAATTTGTGCAGCTGCAATCCCAGCCGCACTGACAATCCGTCCGCCAGGATCCATTCCGCAAGCTCACGCGCCTCAAGTCCCATCCACTTCCCTGCCGGATCGGGAAACACCGGCGAAAACAAAACCTCGCGAACGTGTTCCGCAAGCCCGTGCTCGCGAGTAAAGTCGCGCGCAAATTCATAGTCCCGCCGCGTCGAAATCACGAACTTGATCTCGTCCTTCTGATCAATCGCCTCGAGATTCGCGAAATCAAACGTATCCGGTTCGCCCGAATCCGGGCACTTCACGTCCACAATCTTGATCACCTCGCGCGGCAGCGCTCCCACAAATCGCTCTCCGCTCGTCTCGATCATCGTCGTGTAGCCCTCAGCGAGAAGCCGCTTGGCCAGCTCCGGCGTTTCCGGCTGCAGGAGCGGCTCGCCACCAGTAATCTCCACCAGCGAAACGCGCCGCGCTCTGTCGCCAGCAAGTTTCCGAACCTTCTCGAGCACTTCTTCCATCGAAACCTTCGTCCCGCCATAAAACGCGTACGCCGTGTCGCACCACGTGCAGCGAAGATTGCAGCCCGTCAACCGCACAAAAATGCACGGCAATCCCGCCCGCGTTCCTTCGCCCTGAATGGATTTGAAAATTTCGGTGATAACCATTGCGATGCTTACCGTCAAGAACTTCCAAAAAGCTAAGCGGCTTTCTTCGTCGCAGCTTTTTGCGCATTTTGCCGCCGAACCAGGAAAATCACCGCTCCAACGACAACAACAACCTCCGCCGCAGTAACAACTGCCGCGAACCGCCATCCCCATCCAAACGCCAGCCAGCAGAACGACGTGACGATTCCGGGAACTACGATAATGTAGTACGCTCGATTCACCCGATGCTCATCCTATCCGCCCGGTTCCCAATACTCGAAAAGCGCCGTAGGCGCGGCAGAACCTAGCCCAGCCCGTAAGGGATGGGTACACAGCGACAAAACCTTGGTAGCGCCGTAGGTGCGACACACAATCAGAATCACGGCCGATACGTCGCCGCCGTCACGTCCGTCTCCCACACCGTAATGCTCGCCACCGCCGTACCGTTCGCGGTCTGCTTCAACTGCTTCGCAGTCTCCTCGTAAATATGCCGCGCGATATTCTCAGCCGACGGATTCAGCACATCAAACGGCTTCAGCTCGTTCAAATACTTATGGTCAAGCGTTTTGATCACGCTCTGAATCACCTGCTTCAAATGAACGAAGTCATACAGCAGCCCCACCGAATCGAGTTCCTTGCCTGCCAGCGTCACGCGCACCTTGTAGTTGTGCCCGTGCAAATCCTCGCACTTCCCCTTGTACCCGCGCAGGTTGTGCGCCGCCGCAAAGGATTCGTCCACATATACTTCGTACATGAATTCGTTCCTCGAGCCTGTCCGCGCTGGCCGTTCTTTGCTCCGCTACTTCGGATGATTTTCCATGAAGCGCGCCACTTCGGCCAGATCCTGCGTGGTCTTGTAGGGAGGCAGCGACTCGAGAAAAATTCTACCATACTGCATTCGCTGGATGCGGTTATCCAGGATCGCCAGAATTCCGCGATCAGTTTTCGACCGAATCAATCGCCCGAATCCTTGTTTCAGCGCGAGTACGGCTTCCGGCACCTGGTATTCGGCAAACGGATTCCTCCCGTCTTCCTGTAGTGCCTTCACGCGCGCCGCCACAATCGGATCGCTCGGCACCGCAAACGGCAGCTTATCGATGATCACGCACGAGAGCTGCGCTCCAGGCACGTCCACACCCTGCCAGAAGCTCGCCGTTGCGAATAGGACCGCATTCGGCGTCGATCGGAACCGGTCCAGCAGCACCGTGCGCGGCGCAGTTCCCTGCAATAACAGCGGAAACTTCACCCGCGTGGACACCCGCTGGTGCACATCTTTCATCTGCACGTAGCTGGTGAAAAGACAAAACGCGCGGCCCTCCGAAATTTCGAGCATCTGCGTGATTTCTTCCGCCGCGCTCGCCGAGAATTTCGCGTCGCGCACGTCCGGCATCGTCCGCGGAATGTACAGCAGCGCTTGTTCGCGAAAATCGAATTCCTGCGGCAGCGCCTTTTCATTCGCAGGTTGAATTCCGAGCCGCTGCTTCAGGTAATCGAATCGTCCGCCCACCGCAAGGGTCGCGGACGTCAGCACCACCGTATCGAACTGATCGAACAATCTTTCTCGCAAAATCTGGCTCACATCGATTGGCGTCGCCGCAAGAAACACACCTTTCCCGCGCCGCTCGTACCAGTAAACGTAACTTTTCTCCTCGCTCTCCAGCAGAAATTCCAGTTCGCGCCGAATTTCCGCCGCACGCCGCGCCAGCGTCAGCACTTCCTCCGGCTTCGGTGAAAGCGCCGACAGCTCGGTTTCCACTCGTTTTACTGCGCGCGCCAGCTCTTCGTAGGATTCCAGATTCCGCTCGAGAAACGCCTTCCGCTCGGCTTGTTCGAACGGAAAGCGTCCTTCGCGCTCCGGGAAATTTTCAAAGAAGCTGTGCCCTCGCTCGCGCATCCGGCTCAGATACCGGCGAAGTTGCGGAGCAGAGATCTGCAGCATGCGCAGCGTGTTCTCGGCGTCGCGCGCAAGCTCGTCAAAGCGGTAACTAGAAACCTGTCGCCCGAAATAGTCGCTCGCCACATCTTCGATCTCATGCGCTTCGTCGAACACCACCGCCGAATATTCCGGAAGAATCGAACCGAAATCGTCTTTTCGGATCGCGAGGTCCGCGAAAAAAAGCGCGTGATTCACGATGATCAGGTCCGCTTCCTGAGCCCGCTGGTGCATCGCCGTGATGAAGCAATTCTGAAATTCCCCGCATTTCTTCCCCGTGCAAAGATCGCTCCGCGCGTCGATCCGGTGCCACAGCTCGGCGTCGTCGGGCAAAAAAGTCAGTTCGCTCCGGTCGCCTGTCTCCGTCAGCTTCTCCCAATCCTTGATTTGTGAAAACCAGTCCACCTCGTCAATCCCTCTCAGAACTGGCTGACCCACCATCTGGTGAACCTTTTCCCGGCACAAGAAATTCGAGCGCCCTTTCATCAACGCCGCTTTCAAGTTCGGTGCGAAATGTTTCTGCAGGAAGGGAACATCCTTTTGAAAAAGCTGCTCCTGAAGAGACTTCGTCGCGGTTGAAATCACCACGCGCCGCCCGCTGCGAATCGCCGGAATCAAATAAGCGAGCGTCTTGCCGGTTCCCGTGCCCGCCTCGATCACCACATGCTGGTGCTTTTGAAACGCGTCGTCTGCAATCTGCGCCATCTCGAGCTGCGAAGCCCGGAACTCGTATCCCGGATGCCGCTTCTCTAGCAGTCCTCCAGCCGCGAAAATCTCGTTAACCGTTATTTCTTCGGCTTTCGTTGCCGCTTCTTTTTTGCCCATCGACGTCACGACCGTTTCAACCTGGGCCCCCGCCCGCTCTTGTAGCGGCGGCCTTCAGGCTGGCCCTCACCCACGCGCCTCTCGTAGCGGCGGCCTTTAGGCCGGCTCTTACTCGACGCGCAGCACATAAGGATAGACCAAATCTTCAGCCGCAAGGATTGAATACCGTCCGCCGGTAGCGGGTCAATTTCCGATAACGCGACTTATCGGGACTTACCCGATGGTGCCAGGCCACGTTGCCGGTGGTACGACGAATTCTCAGTGGCTAGACTCCCCGGCATAGACCAGCGTGATAGGATTATCCCGGCGAGTAAATCATGAAGCCTCGCGAAACGATGACTCTTTCCGCGGCCACCGTGAGCATTCATCGCAGTCGTGTGCGGCTCGGGTGACACCAATTTTTGAAATGGGCAAGCGCCCTGTCATCGTGACGTGTCTGGTTTTGGCTTTCGATTGTTCTCTCTGCTTCGCGACTACGGCTGTCGTTTTCGTAGACAAAGACAGGATTCTTATTGGCACTGATTCTCTGTCGCGCGGATGGAGCGGCCGGACCCTTCGGACTGGCACGATGTGCAAGATAGATACGGAACGACCGAACTGTATTTTTGCGGTCGTTGGATTTGTCCAGGAAAGAAAGACAGGATTTAATCCTAATCAATACGCCCGGAGTGCTTGCGCGGCTCACCTTAGTCTCCTTGAAACCGCCCAGAGATTTGGCGAGATTGCCAAGAGGCCCCTCGAAAGGGCCATAGAATATTCCAGGTTAAATGCTCCTGATGGTTACAAGTACCTACGAGGAAAGGCTGTGCTCAATGGCATTTTTGCAGGGTTTGAGAACGGGAAACCGGTCGTCGCCACGAAGGGCTTTGTACTGGAGGAATCCGGGGTCTTGAGGGAGGACCATGCTTTGGAGTCGAATTCAACTAACAGCTTCTTGCTTTACGGAGACCAGGGGGCTGCAGTGAGGCTCCTCGACGACCCCACACGCCCGAGGGACCCCCTCGCCTTGGTCCGCAAGCTGATTCAAGTGCAAATCGACGAAAATCCACAAGACTTCGGGCCACCAATCTCAATCCTGGAAGTAACGGGTCACTTCTATCGGTGGCTTGACCCCGGTACATGTAAAAGTCTCGGCAATATAGACGTTGATGGGGTATCTCCCCCTACCCACCGATAATTGTCGCGAACAGGGCTTGTCTTCAGCTAGTGCCTGAGAAACGCTACCCATCCGCCGCAACGCCCAAATTCGGCGCGAATAACCGGTTGCGGAGCCCTTTGCAATTTGCTACCGTGATGGCTGAGTTATGCTTATTGCGGCCAATTCGGGCAGTAGGACGGCAGGGATGGCCAACTTGCGTTCATCTGGCTCGGCAAGGCGAGGCCATAAACGAGGGTTATTTTGTTACTCGCGTCCGCTCAGAAGGCTCGCTCCCGGCGGAGCCCCATTCACCACTCAATTTCTAATCGCGAATCCGCGATTAGAATTGATCGCAAACGATAGCAAACACAGCAGCCTGCAAATTTCTAATCGCAAACGGATCGCTGTTTTTTTCTCTCGCTGCGAACGAGCCCTTCCTCAACCAGCCGCTCAGTCTTCAGAAGATCCGCTACGGTGGACGGTTTGCCGCCGCATTTCTAATAGCAACATTCGACAATTCAGAAATTCACCTAAACCTCTTGGAATCAGCATATACGCATTTTCTAATAGCAACAAAATCGGCCTTTTCGGAAATTCGCATAATCTGCCCGCCGGCAATTTCGTCGCGGTTCTAGCCCGAACCGGTCGCGAATTTCCACGCGAATCCCGCCACCAATCCGCCCAGAATCAGCCAGGCCGAATTAATCTGAAAGCGCCTCAATATCAGCAATCCGACGATCGCTTCCACTGCCGTGAACGCATCGAGAATCGCGCCGCGCGCCAGTTGCCAGGAAACCGCCGCCATCAAGCCCACCGTCACTGCATTGATCCCGTCGAGAAATATTCGCGCTCCCGCCGATCCCTTCAGCTTGGGAAGGAATGGAAAGAGAATCGCGATAAAAATAAACGATGGCAGGAACATCCCCAGCGTGGCCAGCAGCGCGCCCTTCAAACCGCCAGTCAGATAGCCAACGAATGTCGCCGAAGTGAAAACGGGACCCGGCGTGATCTGCCCAACCGCGATCGCATCCAGAAGCTGCTTGTCCGTCAACCAATGAAGGTGCGCGACGAAATCCGCGCGCAGGAACGCCAGCAGCACGTACCCGCTTCCATACGTCACCGCCCCGATCTTGAGAAATGTAAGAAACAGCCGCGTCATGCTGAATGGAATGGCATTCGCCGCAGCAACCGCGACGGTCGTCACCGCCACTCCCGCGCCGGCAGACGCCACCGGAAAAATCCCCAAACCCCGATGTTGCCCTTTCGTCTTCGAATAACCTACAACGGCCGTCAAGGCAGCGGCGCCCGCGAGAATCGCCACAATCGATACGCCGCGAAAATAAAGTGCGAGCGAAGCGACGGCCATCAGCGCCAGCCAAGCTGTCTTGAGCGCCGTCCGCCCCAGACTCAAAAGCGCGTCGGCGATGATCGCAATCACCATCGGATTGATTCCATACAGAATCCATTGCGCCGCCGGCAGCGTTCCATACCGCACGTACGCCCAGGAAAGTCCGAGAACCATCAGCATAGCCGGCAGAATGAACAGCGCCCCGGCCAGAATCAGCGCCGGCCATCCTGCCCGCCAGTAGCCGAGCGCGATCACCATCTCGGTGGACGACGGACCGGGAATCAGATTCATGATCCCGAAAAGGTCGAGAAAATCCTGCTCCGAAATCCACTTCCTGCGATCCACAAGCTCGCGCCGCATCATCGCGACGTGTCCTGCTACTCCGCCGAACGCCAAAAACCCCAGCTTCAGGAAAAACGACGCCACCTCGCGCACGCTTCCGCGGCTCATGCTCGGTGCGATTTGATTGGTCTCCGCCATTTCGCTCGTACGAAGAATCTGCGTTCGATTCAGCCCGCGCTAAAGTATCATGTCTGTTCCGTCGCGAAGACCGCAGCCGTTGCTCAATCGAAGCGCAACGCGTACGCTCTCCCGGATTCAATCGACATGAACCAGAAACTTCCATCCATCGTGATCGCCGGCCGCCCGAATGTCGGGAAGTCGACGCTCTTCAATCGTCTCACCGGCTCGCGACGCTCGATCGTCACCAACGAACCCGGAATCACGCGTGATCGCATCTACGGCACCGCAAATTGGGATGGGCGCTCGTTCGAAGTCGTCGATACTGGCGGTATCGTCCCCGACGACAAAGCCCACATCCCTGCTGAAATTTTGCGCCAGGCAAGAGTCGCTTTTGAAAACGCCGCTCGCGTCGTGCAGGTCGTTGACGGGCGTTCCGGCCCCGTTCCCTTGGACGAGGAGCTTGCCCAATTGCTACGCCGCGCCGGCAAGCCTCCGGTGATCGCCGTCAACAAAGTAGACATGCCGAATCAAGTCTCCATGGCTGCGCCGTTCTACGAGCTGAGCGACGAAGTATTTCCGATTTCCTCCGAACACGGTTTCGGCATCGATGTCCTTCTCGATTCGCTCACAGCCGATTTTCCGAAGGGCGAATCGGCCGAAAATCGCGCCGACATCAACGTCGCCATCATCGGCCGGCCCAACGTCGGCAAATCCACGCTGCTGAATCAGCTCGTCGGCGCCGAGCGCTCAATCGTTTCGCCCGAGCCCGGCACCACTCGCGACATGGTCGATACCGTCGTCGATCGTCATGGCAAGACTTATCGCTTTCTCGATACCGCCGGCATTCGCCGCAAGGGCAAGACGAAACTCATCGCCGAAAAACTCAGCGTCATCATGGCGCGCCGCCATCTCGAGCGCGCGGACATCGCCGTTCTCGTCGTCGACGCTTCCGTCGGCGTCACCTCGCACGATGCCACGATCGCGAGTTACGCCGAGCAGTCCGGCCGTTCCGTGATCATCGCGATGAATAAATGGGACCTCGCGCTGGAAGCTGCCGCGAAAAAAGCTGCAGCCTCAAAGAAGCATGAAGAAAAAAGCGCCGGCGCAAATCCCAATAAACTTCTGGCGGACTACGAGCTGATCGTGCGTGCGAAATTGAAATTCCTGAGCTACGCGCCGATCGTTTTTTTGTCGGCGCTCACAGGCGACCGGGTCGAGAAGCTCTATTCAATGCTGGATCGAGTCGCGGCAGCTCGACAGCGTCGCGTCTCAACCGGCGAACTGAACCGCTGGCTTTCCAATGTCGATCTCGAGCGCGGTACGTCACCCGCGGATCGCGAAGTGAAAATCTTCTACATCACGCAGGCCACGGTCGCGCCGCCCACCTTCGTCCTCTTCACGAATCAGCTGAAGCCTCTCCATTTCAGCTATCAGCGCTTCCTCGAAAATCGGTTGCGCGCCGCTTTCGATTTCACCGGTACGCCCCTCCGTTTCAATCAACGCCTCAAAAAGCGCGCCGCGCGCACCCACATCGCGCCCCGCGGCGAAGACCGCGAACGGCGCAAACGCCAAGGGCCGCGCCGCCAGCACAAACACGAAAAACGTCGCGGCAAAGGCCGGCGCAACTAAGGAGCTTTTTCTAATTTCCAACTTCTAACTCTCAACTCGTAGTAGTACGATACAGAAAACATATGGCTACCGCTGCTCATGCCGCGTCCGAAATTCCGGAGAAGAGCCTTTTCCGCATTGGCGAAGTGAGCCGCTTGACGGCTACGAAGACCTTCGTCCTGCGTTACTGGGAAACCGAATTCCCAACGCTGCAACCGGTGAAAAGCCCCAGCGGCCACCGCCTCTACCGCCGCGACGACATCGAAACCGTTTTCGAAATCAAACGCCTGCTCTACGAAGAAGGCTTCACGATCGCAGGCGCCCGCAAACATCTTGCAGATCTCGCGAGTGGGCACAGCGGCGGAGACGCGGCCCCGGTCGAGCGCGAAGCTCGCGCGGAAGCGCCCGCCGCGCACGCCCGCCGCGAATCTGCATCGCGCGCGCATCGCAAATTCCTCCTCGACCTGCACGAGGAACTCCTCGCTGTCTTGACCCTTCTCGAACGCGAGTGATACGCTGATTGGCGCTGGTCGTCGGGACGTGGCGCAGCCTGGTAGCGCGCACGCTTGGGGTGCGTGAGGTCGCTGGTTCAAATCCAGTCGTCCCGACCATTGTCTTCTCCGAATGACGCGCTCTGAACTTCTCGCGTTCCTTCAGAAGCATCGCCTCGGAGTCCTTTCCACGGTGTCTCCGTCCGGTGATCCGGAAGCGGCAGTGGTTGGCATCGCGGTCACCGACCGCCTGGAAATCGTTTTCGACACGCTCGACTCGACCAGAAAGTGCGAGAATCTCCGCCGCCGCAACAAGATCGCTTTCGTGATCGGCTGGGACGAAGAGATCACGGTACAATGTTAAGGAATTGCCGACGAGCCAAAGAGAGCCGACCTCGATCGGCTACAGAAGATCTATTTCGCAGTTTATCCGGACGGCCCTGCGCGCCTCGCTTGGAAAGGCATCACGTATTTTCGAGTCCGTCTGGTCTGGGCTCGCTATAGCGATTTCAATTCTCCCGGCGAAATTGTCGAATTCACCGAACGCGAATTGAACGGGTAACAGTTGTTCCAGCAATGAGGCCGCGGAAGGAATTTGTGTCCAAAAACATGCCCAATATATTGATCACCAATGACGACGGGATTCACGCGCCGGGCTTGCGTGCTCTCGTCGACGCTTTCAAGGATTTCGCCATCGTCACCGTAGTAGCCCCTTCGCAGGAACGCAGCGCCGCGGCGCAATCGCTCACGCTTCGCCAGCCAATCTATTGCGACCAGATTGGCGAACGCGAATACGCGGTGGAAGGAACTCCTGCCGACGCCATGATTCTCGCGTTTCACACTTTGTTGCAGGAAAAGCCTGACCTCGTTATCTCCGGCATCAATCGCGGAGCAAACATGGGCGAGAACGTCTATTATTCCGGCACGGTGGGCGCGGCGCGCGAAGCTGCCATCAACCGCGTCCCCGCCATCGCGGTGTCGCAGTCGTATCGCAAGAAGGAAGTGGATTTCGGGCCCGCCGCGGAATTCACTCGCAAACTCGCGCCGGTGATTCTGAAGGAAGGATTGCCCCCGGGCGTCTTCCTCAACGTGAATTTTCCGCAGCCGTGGGGCGGCAAAGTGAGTTTCACGCGCCAGTCCTCGAAAATCACGCGCAATCTATTGCAGCCCGGCACCGATCCTCGCGGCCGCCGCTACTATTGGCTCCACGAACAGAGCCGTGTCGAAGGCATTGATCCGGACACGGACATAGCCGCCCTTCGCGAAGGCGCGGTCTCGATCACCCCGCTGGTTCTCGACCACACGGATGTGCCGTCACTCAATCATCTTTCCCATTGGGCCAAACTCCTCGAAGAATCTTCCAAACGCTGATCTTCCGATTTCAGTTTTTCTCGCGCGCTCCCCCGTGCTGTCCCCCGCGCGGACCAATGATAAGCGTGAAGCTTACGGGTGTTGCGTCGCGGCCGTCTTTTTGCTGCACTCGTGTCTCAATCGCGTAGATGCGCAGCGCGTCTCGCAAGGCCTCGGCGCACGGTGGCAATCCGGAGCTGGCGCCCGAGACAAGCGTCAGGTCCACGGGCGCGCTTGGGTCGGCGTGCGGTCCTTCTACATCCCAGAGGATCGCCTTGAAGACCGCCAAAAAATTCTCTGCATACGGCAGCGCGTCGTCCGCGTCCGGCGCGTAGCGGATCGCGACGCGCTCATTGGGGAACGTTCGCAACACTTGAATTAACACGGCCTCCTGGTGCGTCGTTAATTTTCGGGCGTTCTGTTCTTGCGCCATAGATTCACGCGGCTTCCGTGACGACAAATCCAGCCGGCTCGGTTGCCCGAACTGTAAAAAGCTGATCGAATCCCTCATTCTTGGTGGGCGGCTCGAGTTTCTTGTGTGTGCCGGCCACGGCCACCGCAGGAATTTTTTGCCGGAGCTTTCTTTGATCGTTGCGGTGCATCGCGTCACGTAGCGGGACATCGAAAAAATAAGCAATCACGCGAAATCCCTTCGCTCGTGCCGGTCCTATATATTTGGCGCGATCGCTCGCCTGCGGGTTCGTATTGTCCACCACAAAACTCTGACCTGCCTCCAGGCAGGCGGTCAGCAGCTGCTGTTCGCGTTTGCGCGTTCGCAGCATGTCCAGGTTGATTCGCACGTGCGTGTCGAAAAATCGCTCGCGATAAAACGTGCTTTTGCCCGCGCCCTGAATCCCCACGAGTATCACCGCCTCCATCGCAACCGAGCCTTTCAAACTGTTTCATTCGAGCATCGACAAGATCAGGCGTGTTATCCCACGGGACTTCGCTTCAGCTGCTCGTAATACCCGCGGGGTAGTGTTGGCAATTTCCCCGGCCGAGGCCCATGCCTCACCGCGCTTGCGACTGGAACATAGGTCAATTGCTCGCCGGAACGCGCGCTCCGCAGCATCAGGCCGCCGCGGCTCATGTCCCCACGCCCAACGAACTCGATCGGGAAAAGCAATCGCTTCCCAAAAATTTCCAGCAATGGCTCGACGTACTTTGGCGTCGCAATGCTACCGAGCAGCACAACCTCGCATTTTGGACCTGCGAGCTCGCAAATAGTTCGCGCGTCGCGCTCGAGCGGCTCTCGGTATCGCCGGTCCGTTGCGCTAATTGACGCCGCGGAAATCGCCGCAAGATCCTCGCCCGTGATCAGCGTTTCAGGCGGAATCAGGCCGCCAGAGGCGGTAATCACGAATGCTCCCGGGATTCCAGCTCGCGCTTCGGCAAACCTTTGCGCATATGCGAGCTTCCCGCGAAAATAAAGTCCGCTGATAAAGCTGAATACTTCGCCGAGCGGCGCTCCTTCACTTCTCAGGCGCGCTGCCAAATCGAAACTTGCGTTTTCGCTTGCCACGATCCGGGCGCGGATTCCCGCAGCATTGGCTGGCGACAGCAGAAAGATTCGCCGCGCTTTGGAGACAGGGGCTCGCACCGATTTTTGCGTGGATTTTGTTCGGCCCGGCCGAATGCGATCCATGCGAATCGAATTTCTTTTCATGTCGCCCCGGATGGCTGCTGCATTTACTTTTCGATGCTATTCCAATAGCTGCCGCTTTGCAAAAAAGCCTAACCGGCGATCATTGAACACAAATGACGGAGCCTCGGAAAATTCAAAAGAGCCGGCGAGACGCCGGCGTTACGGAAAGGCAGCTTTGCCGTAAATAGAATGCTCAATCTGCGCCGTGTTTGCCTCATAAGTGAGGCTTGGAATTCATGTCACCTCTGACCAGACAAATCGCGCGTGCCGTGCTAGTTTTCGTCGTTCATCATGGCTGACAATTTTAATTCTACGCGGAGGCGGATTCTGAAGGCCAACCTCGCACCACCCATTTGCGCTTCTCTGACCCTATGCCTCATTTTCCTGGTTGCAAAAAGTGCCGCGGCGCAAACCATCCCGCCCACGTACGCCACGATGAAAAAAGTTCAGGCGACGATCCCCTTGAAGGACGGCGCCAGCCTCGCTGTAAATCTCTATATGCCAGACGGCGCAAAGCCGGACGACAAGTTTCCCGCGATTCTCGAATATCTGCCGTACCGCAAAGATGATTGGAGCCTCGCGCGCGACTGGAATCTACATTCCTACTTCGTGCGGCGCGGCTACGTGACGGCCCGGGTTGATATTCGCGGCACGGGCGCGAGCGAAGGGAATCCGCCCGACCGCGAATATTCGGATCAAGAGCAGCAAGACGGTCTCGAAGTGATCGACTGGCTTTCAAAGCAGACATGGTCCAACGGCAACGTCGGCATGATGGGAATTTCCTGGGGTGGCTTCAACGCGATTCAAATGGCGCTGCTTCATCCTCCCGCGCTGAAAGCGATCATCGCCGCGTGCGCCACCGAAGAATTATTTCACGACGATATTCACTACATCGACGGCCTAATGCACGTGGATGAATTCGAGCTGGGCATGGATCTGCAGTTAGGCATCACACGCGCTCCGGATTTTCCGACCGACGAAAAATCGCTCGCGACACGCTTCGACGCCACCCCGTGGTTCTTGCTGTATCTCCGCCAGCAGCGCGATGGCCCGTTCTGGCGCCGCGCATCGGTCGCGCCCAATCGCTACGCAGATTACAAAGTGCCAACATTTCTGGTGGGCGGTTTTCTCGATGGCTATCGCGACAGCATCCCGCGCTTTTTCGAGCATGTGAAAGCACCGGTGAAAGCGATACTCGGGCCATGGAATCACTCGTTCCCTCACGATGCCGAGCCAGGTCCGGTGATCGAATGGCGCGACGAAGCGACGCGCTGGTGGGATTACTGGCTGAAGGGAAGGCAGAACGCAATTCTCGATGAGCCGCGCTTTGAAGTTTTTATGCGTCACTGGTACGCGCCCGATCCGAATATTTCTGAAGTTCCGGGCGAGTGGCGTGTGGAAAAGACGTGGCCGCCGCAGGATGCAAGCACAGAGACGTTTTTTTTTCAGCGAGACCACTCACTCGGCTCGGTTGCCCCGGCCACTCGGGACACGTCTCAGCACGAGCTGAGATACATTCCGTCGATTGGCCTCGAGGCGGGATTCTGGTGGGGCGATTTCACCGCCGATCAGCGGCCCATCGACGCATACAGCCTGGTTTATGATTCCGCTCCCTTTGCGAAAGACACCGCGGTTCTCGGCCGGCCAAGAGTGATTTTGCAGGCATCGGCGAATGCTCCGCTAGCGGATTGGTTCGCGCGCCTCTCCGACGTCGCACCCGACGGAACGGTCACAATGATTACGGGCGCGGGCCAAGGCGGCGTTCAACTCAAGGACACGGCAAATCCGACTGACCTTGTACCGGGCCAAACTTACCGCATACCAATCGAGCTGCACGTAACGAGCTGGGTATTTCCTGCAGGGCATAAAATTCGATTAGCGGTTTCCAACGCGCTCTGGCCGATGATTTGGCCCACACCTTACCCGATGACCGCTTCACTGTATCTCGGTGGCGCAGATGCTTCGCGCCTCGAACTCCCCATCGTCCCGAGCGAATCAGCATCGCGACCAAAGTATCCCGCAATCGAGCCCGCCCCGCCGATGCCCGAGCAAGTCACATCTAAAGGCGATACGTGGCCACCGCAAGATTGGACGGTGACCCACGACTTAATGAACGGAACAACGCGCGTCTTCTGGAGCGGCGACGATTCCAGTAAATTTCCATGGGGCAACACGAAAGATCACGAACAGATGAGCTACGAAGTACAGGATTCAAAACCCGAAACAAGTAAAGTTCACGGCGAAGGCTCCACGACGGTTGAATTGCCGAATCGCACGCTGATCTGGAGCGTGATTCTCGATGTCCGCAGCGACGCGAAGAATTTCTATTACCACTTCGAGCGCCACCTGACGGAAAACGGCAAGGAAATCCGAACGAAAACCTGGGACGACACAATTCCTCGAGATCATCAATGAAAAATACCGCGATCGAGAGTGCAGTTGGCTGAGGACCGCGTGCCGTAATTACGAGGCCGCGGACGCCCGAGTGTCCTTCAAATCCGCCGCCAATAAACGATGAAAACGGTGCTCGCCGGCCTCGCGCCGAACCGAAAGGCGTCCTGCCTGATAAGCGCGCGAACTGAGCCCGCGTTGTACACCATCGCAAATCGCGATGTCCTCGATCTGGACGCGATGGCTCACCTCAATACTTTGGTGGATGTATGGCATCTCCGATTGAGCCGTGCTGCCAAAGTAAAAATCGAAAATCACTTCGCAACGATTCACCGCGAGCGGAATCACGAGATTTGTGTCGAGGTAGCCTTCATACCAATTCAGCATGAAATTCGGGTACTGCCAGAAATAGTAGGCGCGATCGCCTTTCCGCGTCGCCGCTGCATTCGCCTCGGAACTGCTGTCCACCGTCACCGGGCTCGATTGCACGCAGCAGCGATCCACATTCTCAATCGTGTAGTTCGTGTAATCGAGAACGCTGTTCAGTCCCTTGTGCATGTGCGGCACGTGGTATCCGCCGTCGAGAAAATTGTCCACGTATACTTTCCAGTTGCAGTCGAGTGTGTAACTGCGGCGCTCGACGAATTTCAACTCGGAAAATCCCAGCGGCTTCGCGAGATCCACAAGCTTGCCCAGAAATTCCTTAAGCGGCGCCGCATTCGGATCCAAATTCACGAAAACGAATCGCTCCCAGGTCTCCAATCGAATCGGTACCAGGCCGTTCTTCGCGCGGTCGAAATCACAGACGCCCTCAAACTCGGTCATGCCGCGGAGTTCGCCTTCAAGGTTGTACGTCCAGCCGTGATACGGGCAGCGAAGGTGCGGAGTGTGGCCGCAAGGCTCGTTCATCACGGTCATCGCGTGGTGGCGGCACACGTTGAAAAATGCGCGCAGCTTGTTGTCGCTTCCGCGCACAACCACGATCGGCTCGCCCGCTACCGTCGTGGTGACATACTGGCCCGGCTTTTCAACCTGCTCGAGCCGTGCAGCGAATTGCCATGTGCGCGAGAAAACATTCAGCCGCTCAAGCTCTGAGATTCGCGCGTCCGTGTACCACGGTGCAGGAATCGTGTACGCTTCCGCCAGCGGAGCGTTGGCGTTGTAAGAAGCGAGAATCTCCTGAACAGACTTCTGGACTGGCGGTTCCATCCGCGTCACTCCAAATCTCTGGAAAATTTCCTCAGACTCCGATCGCGCCGCGCAGCACTTGCAAGAATTGCGTGATCCGCACCTGATTCTTTTCCGGCTCGGCCGGATGCGGAAAGAGGCCCGGGTCGAGTTCTTCGGTCAGCAGCGCGTCTTGAAAACGCTCCATCGTCCAGTCGAGAATCGAGACGATCAGCGCCGTATCAATGTCGGATCGTACTTCTCCACGCGTAACTCCCAGCCGCACAAACGCCGCGCTGCCATACGGATCTTCCGCCAGCAGAAAACGATTGATCTCGCGCTTCAAACTCAGATCCACGCCGTAATTTCCGAGCAGCGCGACGCGATAACGAACCCAGTCCTCGCGCACGAGCCGCTCCGTGCGCATCAGCCAATAGCGCACAATTTCGAAGAATCCTTTCTCGCGAATATTGGCGGGACAATCAAGGTAAGCTGGAAACGACCGCACTGCCTTCTTGTACGTTTCAAGAAAAAGTCCGGCCTTGCTGCCGAAATACTGGAAGATCGAGCCTTTCGCAAAGCCGAGTTGTGCAGCGAGATCCTCAATGCGCGCGGCGTGATAACCTCGTTCAGCAAAATGCTGCAGCGCGGCATCGATAATTCGCGCGCGCTTGGCTTCAAGGCGCGGCCCCGGTTCGGGATGAAATCGCACGGGAGGCTCGAGCAACGCCCGGCGCGACCTAATGCGTTGGTGTGACCCGGGGTCATTACTGGAAGCTGTCATTGGCTTTCTTCCCCGCTGTCCGTCTACGGTCAGCGACACAACCATCTGACTAACGGTCATCCTAGTCGAAAATGCCTTCACTACGCAAGTCCATAACGCGATGAGAACATGACGCGGAAAAAGTATGACGCGATCGTAGTTGGCGCCGGCCATAACGGCCTGACGGCCGCAGCCTATCTCGCGCGCGCCGGGCTTTCGACGCTCGTGCGAGGCTTTCGCTTGACCACCCAGGTGAAATCCTATCGGCGCATATTGTTCGCCGCTCAAATCTCCCCCGCTGCTACGCGCCTTTCGGCTCAGTCATGCTGAACCAATTCCCCGAATTGTCCTTCATGATCGCCTCGACTCCGTAAAACTGCTCCTTCGGCGGAGACGTGAACTCCACTCCTTTCGCCTTCAGCTCCTCATACGTCTCGCGGCAATCGCTCGTCTGCAGCACTCCTCCATTCAGCTTTCCCGCTTGTAGCAGCTCCCGCAAGGTTTTACCTACTTCCGGTTGCATGTTGGGTCCGTCCACTTTCATCAGGATAATTTGGAGATCGGGCTGACCCTTCGGGCGCACGGTCAGCCATCGGAAGCCATTGTCCATGCTCGCGTCCATCCCCACATCGAATCCCAGCTTATTCACGTAAAAGTCCTTAGCCGCATCCTGGTCCAGCACGTACAACGTCGCATGTGAAAGCCGTTGAATCATCGGAATCCTCCTTGAATTGGCTAACGATAGCCGAATGACGCGCGCGGATGCTTCTCGATTCTTGCGGTTTTTCGGCAACGTCTGCGTCAGCCCTAGAGCGGCCCCACAACGAAATGCTGATAGCAGGCAGGAATGTAGTAGAGCGGCCAATGCGCGGCGAAACCGCCGAATGAAATGTGCGCCTCGCGGCGGAAGGCGGCCGGCGATAAGCCTGTTAGTGAACGAAATCGCGAGCTGAACGACCCCAGGCTCTCATAGCCCACGTCGAAACAGATGTCAGTCACGCTGCGATTCTCGGAAAGCAGCAGCCGCTTCGCCTCGTCGATACGGACGCGCGTCACAAATTCATGTGGCGTCTCACCAAACGCTCGCGTGAAGAGGCGGCTAAAGTGAAATGCCGAAAGGTAGGCTTCACGTGCGCCATTTTCGAGCGTCAAGCGCTCGTTGTAATGCGCGCCGAGGTAATCGCGCGCACGACAAAGCCGCCGGAATGTTACGGCGTCGTAAAGCTGAATCTCAATCCCGGACCCCGTGCGGTCGCGCCGTAATGCCGTTCGCATGTCCAACCATATAGCACAAACCCGCCGCGCCAAGAAATACCAAGTCGCTTTGCCAAAACGAATTCAACGTATGATCTAGGATCAAGGAATGATGGCGCTCACCTGCCCGGAAGGTTTGCTTTCTTGTCCGCCTGTGCTTACAGCAACAACCACGTAAAAATATTCCGTGCCGTTCTGCACCGTCGAATCAACATACGACGTTCCCGTCTCCGGCGACGAATTCAAAATCTGGTACGGTCCGCCGGAGACTGTTCCACGTTCAACATAGTAGCCAGCCATACCTGTAGAAGTGCTCGCAAGCCACGACAGGCTCACGGTGTGAGTTGACGATGCCACAATTCCCGAGCCCGATAAAGCAACGGATGCCGTTGCCGAGTTGGTAGCTATCGAAATATTTCCCGAGACGCTGCCTGTGGATGCCGGCGCGAAGACTACTGGCACCGAGTCGGACTGCCCGGGCTGGAGCGTGAGTGCAGATAATCCGCTCACGCTGAATCCCGAACCCGTGACTGCGGATCGGGTGACGGTAACGCTCGAGTTTCCTGCGTTGGTCACCTTTAGAGCCAGCGAGCTGCTCTTGCCCACAGTTACATCGCCGAAGCTCAGTGCGGAAGGACTCGCCTCTAGTGTGCTTGTTGCGCCGACCCCGTTGCCGGACAACGGAACGGTCAGACCGACGGTCTTACCGGAGGCGCTGAAATCGACCGACGCCGAACCTGTAATCGCTCCTGTTTGGGCCGGCTTGAAAGCAACATTGAATGTAGAGCTTTGCCCCGAACCAATTTGCAGGCCACTGGCGAGTCCGGAAATACTGAGACCAGTTCCGAAGATAGATTTAGATAAAACCGACACGGTTGTGCTGCCGTGATTCGTGACAGTAAAAGTTTGCGAATTGGTGCTGCCTACCGGAACGCTGCCGAAACTCGCGCTGGTAGGCACGATCGAAACTGTGTTTGTCGGGGTATTTCCGGAAAGCGCCACGTCGACGGTCTCTCCGGAGCTGGTTACGATTGCGACTTTTCCAGTTTGAGATCCGGCAGCACTCGGAGTGAATTTCGCAGTGAAAGAAAAGCTTGCTCCCGCTCTCATTGGCAGAGGAGTAGCGATGCCGGTGATAGCGAAATAGCTGCCGCTCACAGACACAGACCTGATGGCAAGGACGGTTTGACTGGAGTTCGTGATCTTTATTGATTGCTGCGCGCTGCTCCCCACGTTCACAGTCCCGAAGCTCACAGACGTTGGGCTAACCGTAATTTGTGTTGACGCGGCCGCCGCGCTGCCTGCCGAAATAAAAAGCAACAACTCGATCACTGCGACTAAAAACGCAAAACAACTTTTTTTCGACATGTCCGATTTGTCCGTGGCCGGAGGGGATTAAGGCGGCGATAAAAATTCACCGAGGCCCTTGGTTTTTCATGGCGGAGGAAGTCTACGAATTGGCCGAGAACAGCGTCTACTGGTCTCAAGGCACGCGCGAGGACAGGGCGAGACGCTGTCCCGCGATGTACCCGCCGTAACGCGGAATTAAAGTGGACGAAACCGTACTACGGCGCTTTCGTCTTTGCGATTGTTCGGAATCGCGAAGCGCGGCTTGCACCAGGGGTCGGCGTGAGGGGCCAGACAGAAAAAATTTGGAACGAGTTCTTAGCGGACGATGTTGATCGCGACTGCGGGAGTGATCGTTGCAGCCGTATTTCAGCCTGCCGCAATCACGCGCGTGCCGAGCAGAATTCCGACATTGGACTTCCAGCTGTATTCGATCGCCGGCGCGAAGCCGACTGCGTCGCTATAGCCTGTATCGAGCCGAATTCTTCGCTGATTCGATACGCTCTGCGAACCGAGAATGTCGTATCCGGTCACCCGCGTATTGCGCTGGTAGCGATAGGTTGCGTCGAGTGCCAGCACCCAGCTCCGCGTCAGGCTGTATTCCCACGATGCGTCAACGAAGGAGGTGCCGCCGGGTCTGGCGTGCCCGCGAAATTCTGCTCCCGTGCCGTACACGCTGACGCCTCGCACATTCACGCCGCTCGAAATCGATTCCGATACGTTCAAGCGGATGCGCAGTATGCGGCGATTCGGCAGCCAGAAATATGTTTGCGAGTAGAACGCGAACGTCGTGGTGTAAGCGCCGCTGCCGAGTCCATCGCTAGGCCGGTCTCCCAGCCGATCGTATTTCCCTGACGGAAACGTTTCTTGCGCTGCGAACGACGTGGTTGGAATCCAGCTCTCTTCATGAAACTGCGTGAGCCGGTACTGGCCCTGCGCGGTGACGTCGCCGAGCCCGGCGCCGGAACTGCTCGGCCCGTCAGTTACTCGGTTGTAACCGAATGTTGGGATCAGCCCGATCGTTAGTTTGTCTGCCAATCCGTAGTTCACATACGTGAGCGATCCGAAGCCGTTCGATTCGGGAGCTCGGCGCCTCACTCCGTCGCGATCAAAGACGCCCTGCTCGATCACATCGTAGAGATACGGCTCGATCAGGAAATGCCCCTGCGGCAACGTTGCGGCCGAGGGCGCCAGCATGGGGCCCGTCCACCAGGCATCGTCCAAGGATTGGCGGTCGGCGGAAGTTTGTTCCGAGGCCGCTTGAGCGCTGGCGAGCCCGGCCAATACTGCGAGCACGGCGAATGCTCTTTGAATTGTTCTCCGGTACGACATCCCTGCGATCTATTTGCGCCAGTGTTCTTACTGCTTCATCTACCGCTCGCGCCATCCGATTTTCGCGGCCTAACTTCGCAAGCTTCCTTATTTCACGCGCGTATCCACCGCGATCCAGTTTGTCTCCCAGGTTTTGCCGCCGTCATCCGAAAATGCCTGCTCAAAGCGGCACGAGTTCGCCGTGGTGTCCGACCACACATTGCGAACGAGAATCATTCGGCCGTTAAACGGTTCTTGATCGTAAAACTCGCCGCGCCCATTCTTGAATTCGCCAATCGTCGGCACACCCAGCGATCCTCCGTTGACATTGGCGAAATTGAGGCTCCATTGATGGGATTGGGGATTGTAGAGACGCAGGCTCAACCCTTCGACGTGCCCGGTGGGACCGTCCACCTCGAGTTCCACCAGATTGGCGCGGCCATCCCAGATTTTTCTCACAACGGAACTTCCTTCGTATTCGATCCAGACGTGAGAACCGGTCAACGGATGCTGGAGCCGCGATAGATGCGTCTTCCAGGTTCCAATCTCGAAATCAAAATCGTGCTGCCCGTCTCTCTGCGTTGTGGTTTCTTGAAGACTCGTACCGTGAAAAGGCTTCAAGACAACAATCAAACTGCACGCCAGTAGATATCGCCGAAACTTATGCACCTTCATCCTCATTTATCCAGCCTGCGAGATTAGTGTTAAATGCGGAGCTGACATTTCGTGGAAGAATGAAATAAATCTCCATTACCGGACTGGGAGTTTGGCGTGACGCAAATCTCATCGCGCTTTATCAGATCCATCGTTCACCCGTGTCTGGTCCGTAATCCAATTCACTTCCCAGGTCTTGCCGCCATCCTCCGAAAACGACTGTTCAAAGTGAGGCATATTCGTGTCGGTGTTCGACCAAATAAATCGAACGAAGATCGCCTTGCCGTTGAACGTGTCTTGGGCGTAAAACTCGCCGCGGCCATTCTTAAATTCGCCTATCTGGGGAACAACGAGCGTGCCGTCCTTGCTGTTGGCCCAATACAGGCTCCACTGGTGTGATTTGGGATTGTAGAGGCGCAGGGTCAGCCCCTCGATGTGGCCGCCCGCTACGCTGTCGGTCTCGAACTCCTCGATTTGAGCGCGCCCATCCCAAACCTTGCGCGTCACGGACGTACCGTCGAATTCCACCCATGTCGTCGAACTCGTTAAAGGATGCACCAGACGCTTCAGGTGAATTTTCCAGCTACCAAGTTCGAAGTCAAAATCATGCTGGCCGTCTCTTACCGCGGGAGCTTGTTGAGAATCGGGTTTAGACGCGTCCGAATTCGATTGTGCCGAAACGCGACTTGGTTGCGAGACGACAATTAGACTGCACAACAGGAAAAGAACCCGAATCAATTTGGGTGCGTTCATCGCTTCTATCCTCGCAGTTCGTCCGTCAATCAGAAGTTTGAGCGTGCCTCGCACTCGCGCGCGAATTGCGCCCCTGCCGCGAATGATGGATTATTGAGTGGACGGCTACAATAGCCACTTTCGGGCATATCGATATGACCACTTGGGGGTCCCAAGTGAAACAGGTTCGCGGCAGTTTCTTTCCGCCTATCGCCCTCGATCCCGGCAAGAGCAATCCGATGTACCGGCAGCTATATGACTGGTTTCAGCGCGCCATCGTTAGCGGCCAACTGCGGCCTGGACAGCGCGTTCCCTCCACAAGGAGCCTCGCTGTTGAGTTGAAAATCTCTCGCGTGCCTGTGCTGAGCGCGTTCGAGCAATTGCATGCGGAAGGCTACCTCGAGACCTTCGTCGGTGCGGGAACCTGCGTCGCGAGCTCGATCCCCGAAGACACTTCAAAACCCGCCCCCGGAAAACCTCGCAAGCCCGCAACGCAAAAACTCTCGCGTAGGGTTTCGCGGCGCGCGCTGAAATTAATGTCGATGCAAGGCGATTCGGATCTGAAAAACATCGGAGCATTTCGCGTCAGCCTGCCCGCACTGGACTATTTTCCCGTGGACGTTTGGTCCTCTCTGCTGTCGCGCCGCTCGCGAAATTCCACGCGCGAGATGATGGCGTACGGCGACCCGATGGGATATGCGCCATTCCGCGAGGCAATCGCTGAGTATCTCGGCGCGTCACGAGCAGTGCAGTGCGACGCTTCGCAAGTGATAGTCGTCCCCGGATCGCAATTGGGCTTGCAGGTATCCGCGCGTGCAGTGCTGGACTTGGACGACCCCGTGTGGATCGAAGAACCCGGCTATCCCGGAGCTCAGCAGGCTCTCACCATGGCTGGCGCCAGGCTCGTTCCGGTTTCTATCGATCGGGAGGGCCTGGATGTGAAAGAAGGTATGCGCCGGTGTCGCAACGCGCGCGCTGTCTACATCACGCCATCACACCAATACCCGATGGGCGTCACGATGAGCGCCTCGCGCCGGATGCAGCTGCTTAACTGGGCGGCGCGCAACGGCTCATGGATTATCGAAGACGATTATGACAGCGAATATCGCTTTGGAAGCCATCCGGTCGCTTCGCTGCAAGGGATGGATGCGGATGCGCGGGTCGTCTACATCGGGACGCTTAGCAAAGTTTTGTTCCCCGCATTGCGCTTGGGCTACGTGGTCGTTCCGAAGGATCTGGTGCGCGCCTTCTATGCAGCGCGCGAAGCTACCGATATTTTTTCACCCACGCTCTACCAGGCGGCCATGACCGATTTCATCAAGGAAGGCCACTTCGCCCGTCACATTCGCAGAATGCGGATGCTGTACATGGAACGTCGCAATATGCTCGGTGAAGCAATTCGCAGCGAACTCGGAAAGCAGCTCGAGGTTGTAGACGCAGAAGCAGGAATGCATCTGGTGGCTCTGCTTCCGCCTGGAATTAATGACAGAGGGGTTTCGCGGAGAGCCGCCGAGGCCGGCATCTCGGCAATTCCGCTTTCAAGTTGTTATCTGAAGCGCCCGTCGAGAGGAGGCTTGGTCCTCGGTTACGGCGGCACGAGCAAAGAGCAGATCGAGGATGGAATCCGCAAGCTCGCGAAAATCCTTCGCGATGTTGTCTAGCGCAGATGAAAGCGAAAATAAAATTGTCGAGGCAAGCGGCCTGGTTTCAGCGCGATGTTATCGAGTGTGACATATTTTAAAACGCGATATCCCTTGCGGCGTGATCTCGTACTAAGATTTCTCAGGCTCCTTCCAATCTCGGACCTGACTTGATTGTCATGTCCCCGTTTCGGCAGACCGAACGTTTGGATGACGGGTAGCATTAGAGATGGATCAAGAACCCGACCGCGATAACCAAGCATTTAGCCGGACTCGTCAAATTCTGGCGAAGTACGGACAACGCCTGATAGTTCGCCACGCCCTTCTATCCCTCATCTTTCTCGTGCTCTACGTCTTGCTCACCCGACCCGACATCCTCACGGAAAGCCAGCTCGGGTTCATAGTTTGGTACCCTGCAAATGGCTTAGCTCTTGCCTTGATGCTGGGCATCAGTCCGTGGTATGCGCCGCTAGTCTGTATTGCGGACGTAATGTCCGGCGCGCTGATTTACCATCAGCCCCTCGCCTCCTGGGGCCAAGCGTTCGGTTCACCCGCTCATGCAGCCATTTATGCCGCGGCAGCAATCATCCTGCGTGGACTCCTGCGGATTGACCTGGGGTTGAATCATCGTCGTGACGTTGTCCGGTATGTCTTCGTTACGATGGTTGCCGCAGTCTCTTCAACAATCATCGGAGTCGCTTGCTTAGTGGCGGATCACACGATTTCATGGAATCAGTTTTGGCCTGCGGCATTTAGTTGGTTCAACGGCGACTCCATCGCATTCGTTGGCGTGGCGCCCTTTTTGCTCATTCATGTATTCCCCTGGGTTCGGCGCCAGCTCTTGCTTTCCGTCCCGAAATCTACGGCGCGAATCAAGAGGCCGAAGGCAGGTGACGCCGGCCTGAGGGTTGGCACGTTCGCGGAGGCAGTTGGACAGGTCGCAAGTATTATCGTACTTCTTTGGATCATGTTCGGGCCTACCCTAGCGCCTTTGCAGCTTTTCTACCTGAGCTTCGTCCCAATCCTCTGGATTGCTATGCGCCATGGGATTAAGCGCGCGACCACAGGAGTCCTGGCCTTGGATTTTGGCATCGTGCTTGCGCTGCGAATTTTCCCCGTGGACCCAATCATGTTGCCAAAGATCGGAATGTTGATGCTGGTGGTCTCCTTTACCGGATTGATCGTCGGGTCTGCGGTGAGCGAAAGGCAGCGAATTGGAAAGGAGCTTCATGAACAGACCAACTACTTGAATTCGCTCATTGAGAACACCCCTCTCGGAGTCGTCGTCCTCGACCGGGATCATCGGGTACAGCTGTGCAATGACGCCTTCGAAAAGCTATTCCTCTTCGAGAGAAAAGAGCTCGTGGGCACCGAACTGGATTCGCACATCTCGCCGCCTGACGCGGGCAGTGAGGCACGCGAACTGACAGCGAGGGTAGCATCCGGGCAGCGGGTGCAACAGTCCGCACGCCGTGCCTGCAAGGACGGGACGCTGATTGACGTTGAATTGAATGCTGTTCCCCTCGTCGAAGATGGCGAAGTGAGAGGCTCCTTTGCGATCTACAAGGATATCTCGGAGCAAATCAAGGCCCAGGAACAATCGAAACAACATGCGGATGCTTTGAGTCAGCTGGTGGGAGAGCTGCAATTGCGGACCAGCCAGATGACACTGCTAAGCGAGATGGGCGATCTGCTCCAGTGTTGTGTAGGCGCGGAAGAAGCTTACGTGGTGGTCGCCCAGTCTGTGAAGAAGCTCCTGCCAGCGGCTACCGCCGGAATATTGTACGTGTTCAAGTCGTCGCGTAATGCGGTGGAGGCTGCGGCCATATGGGGCAATTCGCGCGCCTCTGAACCGATCTTCGCTCCCGAAATGTGCTGGGCCCTTCGGCGGGGGCAACCTCATTGGAGTAACTACTCGACGACCGAAATAACGTGCCAACACTTGAAGAACCCAAACGGGTCAACGTACCTGTGTGTTCCGATGGTAGCGCAAGGCGAAACTTTGGGCGTACTGCACCTGGAGTTTCGCAATGACAAGGGTGCCCAGGTGAACGTGGGCCCGGAAAGTATTCAAGAGTCACGGCAACGACTGGCGACCACGGTTGCAGGCCAAGTCGCACTCTCCATAGCCAGCTTGCGATTGCGGGAAACCCTTCGCGACCAGTCCATCCGTGATTCGCTCACCGGGTTATTCAATAGGAGGTTCATGCAGGAATCCTTAGACCGGGAATTGCAGCGGGCTCGACGGAAGAAACGGCCACTTGCTGTCGCCTTTGTTGATCTCGACCATTTCAAGCGGTTCAACGATGCGTTTGGTCACGAAGCAGGGGATACGGTGCTGCGGAGAATTGCTGAACTCTTTCGCCAGCATTTCCGCGGAGACGATGTAATCTGCCGATATGGCGGCGAGGAGTTCGCAATCATTTTGCCTGAATCCACGGCCAAGGACGCCGCTAAGCGGGCGAATCTACTCCGCTTGCAAGCAAAAAAGCTCAGAGTCCGGCACCAAGACCAGACTCTGGACCCTATCACGCTATCCATCGGCGTGGCGGCGTTTCCTGAACACGGCTTGACCCCCGAAGAGATCTTACAAGCGGCGGACCAATGCCTCTATCAATCAAAAACGGACGGACGCGACCGGGTGACTGTAGCCACTCCACAAAAAGTCTGAGAGAATTACAAATCAAAACATAAATGACCTTGTCTTACAGTATGACGATAACGACGCTGAAAAAGCTTGAAGAGGAGACTGTACGCGGATCTCCGCGACGGTTTCAACGAGGCTGCCTTCATTTGGCGATGAGCGTGATCTGATTGGCTAACATCCGCCAGCGCCCCCGTATTTTGATCCACGCGGTTGTGTAACGGTATTCTCCGCTGCTCTCGCGCCCGCTGTATTCCCCCTCAACGACGATGCGACCGACCTCCACCGCGAAATCGCCGTGCACGAGCAGCCGTTCCTTTTGTGGGCTCATCGTTTGGAATTCGCTAGCTCCAGACTTTATGTTGGCGATGCGTTGCGCTTTGCTCAGCAATTCGCCGCGCGGGTTGACGAATGTGTAGTCTGGGGTCCAGACTTTGTCCAACGTTTCGACGTCACGCTTCGTCAGCGCTTGCGCGTACTCGTGAGCCTGCTTGTGGAGAGCCTGTTCGGCACCGACGTTTCCGCTGGCCGTTCTGCCGTTCGACGATGATTTCTTGTTCCGACGCGCTCCTGCGACGCTTCGTTTCATAGAATTTCTCCATCGATTCCGGTTTTGCGATTTGAACCTCTGTCTCGCGCATCATACACATCCAGTCGCTAAGATCGACGCTGCAAAACAATTGAAATCGATGGTGGCTTCGGCGTGGCAACAGTCCCCCCGAATCGGCGCTGCAAAGAAAATCAAGAAATCTCATACCAACCAATAATAGAGTTCCCTCGGTGAGGGATTTCCTCGTCACACTACGTCGGCGATCTTGGATTCCATCTTCTGAAAATACATCATGCCGGCCACCAAGATAGCGACCACGGCGGCCGCCGACACGAGCAGCATGCGACTGGGCGGATTGCCGGTACCCGTGAGCGACCAGCGAAAACCCTCTATGACACCCGCCATCGGATTCAGCCCGTAGAGCGGCCGCCACTTAGCGGGCACGAGCGAGCTGGGATAGGCAACGGGCGAGGCGAACATCCAGAACTGCACCAGAAAAGGCACCACGTAACGTACGTCGCGGTAAATAGCGTTGAGGGCCGAGAGCCATAGACCGACTCCCAGTGCCGTCAGGATCGCAAGCAGCAGAAAAACTGGCAGCAACAACATTGCTGCAGTTGCGTGAATTCTGTAATAGATCATGATGGCTACGAACATCAGAAAAGAGATGCAAAAATCGACAAGACCTGACAGGACCCCTGAAAAGGGCAGGATCAGGCGCGGAAAATAGACCTTCGTAATTACGTACTGATTGTCTACGACCTTGTTCGTCGCATTTTGCAGGGCACCGGCAAAGTACGTCCACGGGAGCAATGCGCTGTAATAGAAAACGGGGTACGGCAGGCCCCCCGACGGAATGTGTGCCAGTTTTCCGAAGAAAAGGCTGAAGACCAGCATCGTCATTAGCGGTTGAATCACGGCCCACGCAGCGCCCACGACAGTCTGCTTGTAACGAACTTTGAGCTCGCGCCAGACGTAGAAGTACAGGAGCTCGCGATACTCCCACAATTCGGCGATGGGTAGCACCCGCCACCGCGTAGGCGGCGTAATGCGAACTACCGGTGGGTGTAGGGCTGCCGGCCCGTCGAGGTTGGCGCTGGATGTTCCCGGGCCGTCGAGGTTGTCGATGATCGTGCTCATTCGCTACTATCACCCTGGTGCGATTTGAGCTTTCGAACGTCTTGTTGCTCGATATTGTCCATCAATTGCCCTCGGCGCGTGAGATAGCGCTTTAGGGTGCCAGCCATTTGAACTGGCACCACCGTCACTTGATTGTACGCCGCTTCGCGCCAGGAAATAGGCCCGCGGGTGGGGAGCAGGTGCGTGCCCCACTGGAAGATAAGTCCAAAATTCCACAAAATCAGGACGATTATCGCGGCTTGGGCGAGCAACCAGGTTCGGCGCTCGTACCAGGCGCGTGCCAAATAATCCACAAAGCCCGCAAGGCCGAGAACGAATAAAACCGTGAGAGACACGAAGAATCGATTGCCAAAGGACGATAGGCCGTCCCAATCTTCGTAGCAGCCGATTACATAGAGGAACGCCGCGAAAGCAATGATCGAATAAAGACCGAGAATCCCGTCACGCTTTCGTAGAAGCCATAAACCAATTACAGCGGGGAGCGTAATCGGAGTCCAGCTGAAGAGTCCGTGGTCGGTCGAGAAGCAGACTTTGAGGATTGCCGGTGAACTCAAAAACCAGTGCTCGGAGTACCCGAAGTTCAGATAACTGCCATAGATTACTTTCTTGGTGATAAGCGTGGGCAGAAATGCCGCGACAGCCATGATTGCAAATGCCACGTTTTTTAGAAATTCGCGGCCGAATGATTTCAAATCGTGCTTCACGAGTTTTTGCCGGTAGACGGTCAAAGATTCCAGCCCCGGAAAGATCAGGAGAATTGCGTTCGGGGGATAAACATCCATCATGAGGCCGCCCACTGCCCCCAGTATCACCCATTCGGACCACCAGCGTTCATCGCGCGTGCGATCCCAATACCAGAGGAATAGCGCCACGGCAAAGGCGGAAAGAGGATGGGACCACGATGGATTGAAGTACATGTAAACCGGCAGGGAAGTGGCAAACCAGATTCCCAGCGTCGCAAGGAATGCCCATCGCTCTGGAAGATACTTCCGAGATAGACGAAAAGAAATCCACAGAGACAAGAATCCATAAAGCGCCGTGCCCAGCGCTATAGACCCAATGTAAGGTTTAGAAAACCCATCCGCGGGCACGTGGCCTCCGAGGGCGTCATACAAAAGAACACCGAGATGCGCGGCGAGCAAAAACGGAGACCAGAGGATTCCGGGTCCGATCGAAAAATGGTTATCGAGGTGGCCCGTAGGCGTGTACTCCGTCGGAAGAATATTCCCTTCCGCATCGATCCTTCCCATGCGGAAGCTCGTGTTCGCCCTAAGCCAGTCTTGTCTTAAATCGAGATTGTGTTGAATGAGCAGCGCGCGACCGAACGCGTAGTATCCCACGCCATCGCCGCGCACCCACGGATTGATGAGAGGGAGCGAAAGGAAGAAAACAAGAACCAGAATTTTCTCGTAGTGCGAAAGCCTAGCCAATCCGCGTCGTCCTTGAATGGATGCTAATTTTGTACAATGGCAGATCCCCGTGAGATTGCGTTACGAGGCGGTCTTCGCGTCAAGCGCGAGCATATGGTCCTGGCGATCCCATTTTTGTAGTATTGCGATGATCGAAAGCGGCGGAAGGGGAAGCCATGGATCGATCAGCCGGAAAACGGGCGTCAGCGCATTCAGCAACCGAATCTGTCCCATGCCAAAGGTCCGGCGTTTTAGTATTTTACCGTTGAGCCACCACGCCGGGACGCCAGGACGGTTAAACTTCAGAATCTCCTCCACCTGAAATCCCGCTTGCACCGCAATGCCGGCGAGTTGTTCTTCGGTGTATCGCCGGCAATGTCCCAAAGCTTCGTCCAAGCTGCCGTAAAGTTTCGGGCCCCAGGGAACCAGGATAATCGCTCTTCCGCCATCTTCCAGAGTGGCGTGGATATTTCGCAGAGCTCCGACGTCGTCTGAGACGTGTTCAATTACATTCAGGCACACCACGGTGTCGAAATTTTGATCTTTGGGAAAGGAGTCGCCTTTCATGCCATCGATGTAGGCCACATTCATATACGGCCGGGAGGCTCGAAGCGATTCGAGATAATTCAAATAAAACGGGTTTACATCCGTCGCCCAATACGTGGAGCGCGGCATGAGGTTCACGGACATATTGCCGATACCTGCCCCGATCTCGAGAACTCGATCTCCAACGTGGGGCCTGATGACGTCCGCCATCCATTTGTTGAACCGCGGAGCGCGATTGATTCTTTCCAGAATTTCTCCGCCCTCGGCGTCCTCGGTGTAGATGCGGCTTGATGCGCCGTATCGGAGGATGGCCCATAACGCGCGTGCACCGTCCCTCCACCCGATTTTCTTTCCTTCGCGATAGGTGCGGCCCGAATAGCTGATGGGCACTTCAAATACTCGCGCGCCACGCTTGGCGAGCTTGATCGCAAGCTCGGGTTCGACGTCAAAAGTGGAGCTTTCGAGTGGGATGCTTTTCAGCAGGTCAGAGCGAACCATCTTGTAACAAGTTTCCATGTCGGTGAGATTGAGATCGGACACCAGATCGCAGAGGAAAGTGAGCAATTTATTGCCGAGCGCGTGGCGGAAGAAAAGAGCGCGCTTGTGTCCACCGGACATAAAGCGCGATCCAAAAACGGCATCGGCGTCCTCGTACAAGAACAGCTCAATCATCTGCAGCAGATCCCAGGGATGGTATTCAAGGTCAGCATCATGAATGACGACAAGCTCGCTTTCGACGTGCGCGAGCGCGGTACGAATCGCAGCACCCTTTCCTTGATTCTTGTCGTGTTGAAGCCAGGTCCACTGGAGTTTCCTATCCGGTCGATCTGATTCCAGCAAGTTACGAAAGCGTCCGATGGCTTCCGCCGTGGCATCCTTGGAGCCGTCATCAACCACCACGACTTGCACCCGGTGCAGGAGAGGCGAAGCTTCAAGGATCTTGAGCCGTTCGAGGCTGGCTTCGACGAGGTACTGTTCATTGTAGGCCGGCACGATCACGGACAGGCTGGTACTGGTCTGTTGCCTCTCTTCTTCCACTAGATACGTAGAGACCCCAGTGGCTAGACGCAACCACCGTCTCTTATCGGCGCGGTTACGCGGCAAGCTGGCTTCGCCTCGGGTGCTTCGTTCGGTCATTCTGCGACCAATTCTACTAGAGTAATACACCCGAAATCAGTGGCGGGTGAAATCAGCAGACCATGTTCCGCAACTGTCGCAGAGCATAAAAGGCAATTCAATATCTTCAGTCGGATGCAGCCTGGGCCGCAGCCAATTCGTCTTTCGCGGGGATGAGTCTAGCGGCATTTCGCTTCCTGCAGTGCGCGATCACGCGATCCACAATTTCAACCAGCGGTGTTGCCGGCCGAAAGCCAGTGAGGCTTTCGAGTTTTTCAAGCGACGGAATACGCCGCGGCATGTCCTCAAATCCGGGTTCGTACGCGCGGTCGTACGGGATATACGTAATCGGCGAATCGCTTCCCGTTCGTTCTTTTACGACGCGCGCGAGGCCTTCAATCGAGATTTCTTCATCGGTTCCAATGTTGACCACTTCCCCGATCGAGCGATCGTTGGCAAGAAGGCGAATCACCGATTCGACGCAATCGCGGACGTCGCAAAAGCATCGAGATTGCTTCCCGCTGCCGAATACCGTAATCGGTTTTCCCTCAAGCGCCTGCTGAACAAAACTCGGAACCACCATGCCATAGCGCCCGGTTTGGCGCGGTCCGACCGTGTTGAAGAATCGCGCGATCTTCACCGGCTGCTTGCGTTCCTTCCAGTACGATAGAGCGAGAAATTCGTCCAGGGCTTTGGAAGCGGCATAGCTCCAACGAGCCTTCGTGGTCGGTCCGAGCACGAGATCGGCATCTTCGTGGAACGGCACTTTGTCGCTCTTGCCGTACACCTCGGAAGTCGAAGCGATAAACACAAGCTTCTTCTTTTTCGAGGCGGCGTCCAGCACGGATTGAGTTCCGTGAATATTCGTTTCGAGAGTTCGCACAGGACTTTCGACGATCAGCCGCACACCTACAGCCGCGGCCAGATGAATGACTACGTCTGACTCGTCCACGAGCTCTGCCACTAGATGTTTGTTCTGGATCGAATCGAAGAAATGATGAAAGCGATTGTTCGATTTCAGATGACGGATGTTTTCGACGCTTCCAGTCGAGAGGTCGTCCAGGATGAATACCTCTGAACCCCGTTCCAGAAGAGTCTCAGATAAATGCGAACCGATGAACCCAGCCCCGCCCGTGATGAGGTAGCGCATGATCGCTCCGTGTTCTAAGTTTCGCTTGCATCGCCCGGATCGGATGGGAACCGGGAGGTTTTGGCCACGTCTTCCCCGTAACCGTACCCGTACGCGTATGGGTAATAGCGGTACGAATAGTAATAATCGGGCGCGCTCGAATCCACTGCGTTCAGTACCACTCCGAGCATGCGGCATTTAACCGCCATGAGGAGATCGCGCGTCCGAGTAAAAGCCTCTTTCGGAGTTTCGCCGCTTCGGACAACGAGCAACACGCCATCAGTGAGTGCCGAGAGGATCACCGCGTCCGTCGCCGCCATGACCGGCGGCGAGTCGATGACAATAAATTTGAATCGCAACCGCAGTTCCGCGATCGCCTCACGCATCCGATGAGATGAGAGAAGGTCCGCCGGACTCGGAGGCACCGGTCCCGTCGTTAGCGCCTCGAGATTGCTGATGGTCGGATGAGGGGTCAGAACCTCATCCAAGGACGAAACACCCGCAAGGTACGAACTCAATCCCGCTTCTTTGCCGATCGTTAAGTTTAGAGCGCGACGGACACCCGGCTTGCGCAGGTCAGAATCCATCAACAGGGTGCGATCGCCCAGTTGGGCCAAGGTGACAGCGAGATTCACTGCCGCGGTCGTTTTTCCCTCGCGTGGCAGAGCGCTAGTTACCAGAATCACCTGGGGAGGATGATCGGCTTGCGAAAGCAAAAGCGAAGTCCGCAAAGCGCGGAAAGCCTCAGAAATTTGTGATTTCGGCTGAACGTAGGAAAGTAATTCCACCCGCGGTCCCGACGCTGCTTGGAGCGCCGCCGTTCCTTTCGAGCGCCGGCTATAATTTCCGTTCAAGCCGGGAAGAGACGGCACTACGGCCAATGAAGGCAGGCCTGTGAGCGACTCGACGTCGTCCGGAGACTTGACGGTATTGTCCAAATACTCGCGGAAAAGCGCCAGGCCTACGCCACCGACGAGACCAACCAAAAACGCTAGGAGGATATTGCGCGCCTTTTGAGGTCGCGAAGGGCTCGACGGGGTAAGCGCGGGATCCACGATTCGAATATTGCCGGACTTCAAACCGGCAGTAATCCCAGCTTCCTTCAATTTTTGAAGCAGGCCGTCATATAGCTGCTTATTTGACTCCGCATCGTGCTGAAGAATCTGATACTGGACCAGCTTTTCGGCCATGTCGTTCGCTTCAGCTTTTTGCCTGTCGAGGTTTTGCTGCAGCAATTCGACGCGATCTCGAGTGGTATTGAAATCTTGCTCCACCGTCTCGATGATTGTCTTTCTCGCCTTCTCCAGATTCGCTTCTATTTCCTTTTGCTGCGCTGCCAGTCTCAGAACCTTTGGGTAATTGGGTCCATATTGATCGATGGCTGTGAGGTACTGCTCATCCAATTCGGCCTTATGTCTGGTAAGCTCTTGAATGACGGGATTCCCTTGTGCCGCCGGCAATGCGTCTACGTTTCCAGATATGGCCATACGGTAAAGGGCTTCCTTCTCCGCCAACTGCATTTGAGCATTCGTTACGGCCTTACTAAGATCGCCGAGCTTATCAGTAGTAATGTCCTGCTTTTCGTTCGTACGCCAGATTTGGTTTTGCCGCTCGTAAGCGATTCGAGCGTCTTCGGACTTCTCGACCTTGATTCGCAACTCCTCGAGTTCACCGGAAAGCCAGTTGGACGCCTGCGTAGTCGCATCGTACTTGCTGCGAAAGTTCTGTTCGATAAATTCCTGCAAATGTGCATTGACTACTTGGGCCGCGAGCTGAGGATCTTCCGCTTCGAATCCAACCTCGATCAAGCGGCTGTTCGGCACTCGGCGTACGCTCAACCGGCCAAGAAAAGCACTTAGGATTGCGGGACGCGCTTGCGCCGATCTTCCGTGCGTCCACACCAACGAATTAGCGGTGCCGCCGAATTCCGGATAGCGGCCCAGGTCCATGGATTTAATCGTTTGCAGGGCCAAAGTCTCACTCTGGAGAATCTTTGCCTGCGTTTCCAGGTAATTCTCCATATCCACGACTTCTTCGTAGGAACTCGGTCCTTGGAAAGGCAGAAGGGTCTGTGATTCACGATCGACTTCCACGCGCGCGGCAGCTTCGTAAACCGGCTTCATCTTGAATGAAGCGATCGTAACCACCGTGACGACGGTCAGGAGAAAAGTCAGGATCAGCCATTGATGCTTTTTCAGAATAATGAAGTAGTCGAGGAGATGCGGCTCGCGCGGCATCTGATCCCACGGAAGAATAGACGGGGCGGGAATCACCGTGAGCGAATCAGCGGCTTTGCGGTCACGAGCAACGAGTCTGGATGCTTCTTCCATTTTCGGCAGAAATCCCTTAAAACCGATAAATCAATAGGCCGGTACCAATACCAAACGCTGACTCGGCCCCTTTAGCGGCAATTTTTTTGCCGAGACTGCTCGGAACGTACAGGATGTCGTTCGATTTCATCGCGACGTCTTCCGAAGTGTTTTTTTCGATCTTCCTGATGTGGACTGGAATCGCTTCGCGCTCGCCCGTCTTCGGATTTAGCCGATAAATCACGGCATTATCCGCTTTGGCAAAGCCACCGAGGCCGTGTGCCAGCGCGACGGCCTTCAAAACTGTGAGCTGCTCTCCGTGACTCTGTATGACGTACCCGCCGGGCTGGGAAATACCGCTGCCCACCACATAAACAATCCCAGCCTTAGACACTTCGATAACATCGCCGCCAAATACTTGAATGTTGAACGTCGAATTCCCGCTGCCGAGAAGATCCCGCAGCTGGATCTTAATCGTTTGTACCCCCGAATCCGAGGTAGCACTGGAAGTTTCGCCGACAGGTTTTACTGCTTCCTTCTGAGTTTGGCGCGTGATCAAAACAACCGTCCCGGCATTGTCGGAGATGCCTCCCGCGTTTGCCAGGACCTCGAGCAGGCTGGTGGGGCGCAGCAATTGATACGTCATCGAGTGTCCTACGGCTCCGATAATTGTCACCGGCTGGCTGTTTTGCTCTTTGACGAATACGGATACTTGCGGATGAGAGACGAGCCCATTCTCGATGAGCTTTTCCTGAATGGTTTGTTCGAGTTGGTACGGTGTGGCCCCGGATGCACGGATTCTCTCGTGGACGAGAGGTAGGGCTATGTTTCCGGTGTTGCTGACGCGGATGTCACGCGAAAGTTCGGGGACGTCAAAGACATCGACATGGATAACATCGCCCGCCCCAATTGCAATATCGGCAGTCGGCCTTGCGATCCGCGAAAGCTGCTGGATCTTATCATTCGTTTGTTGCGTTGTTTCTTCTTGTTCCTGGCCGTAGGCAGCCTGTAGGCAGAAAAAGGCTAATAAGAACCCTATAGAGACGGGCTTTCCCGGCCAGTCCATCGCCCAACGGACTGTGGCAAGCATATGACAGATAACCCCGGCAAATACTATGCCTACCGTCACCACTCCTGTCAATCGAGGGGTTTCCGGGCCGACGGTTTACGGTATGACGGGCGAAAAAAGCGGTCACGGCTGGGACACTGGGACGTCGTGTTCAATTTTGATTGTATTTAATTGTATTTATCGTGATCGGAGGGCGTGGGAGGCTATTTTCGCCCAGTGCAGGTGCGGTCGTCCGTGTCTTGCGCGAGAACTATAAACGTCGACGGACGTAAGTAAAGCTGCGCTTCGCCGCGGGACTGGAACACCGCAGCTCTCTTACTGCCTTTGCCACACCAGCTCTCCTCGTCCGAATCGAGAACCGTATGCCAATTACCTGCGGGGATGGGTAGCTTGAAGTCATTCGTGGTCTGATCGAAGCTATATACAAGAAGAACTTGGCTGGAATCGTCCCATCTCTTCACCAACAGCACTTTCTGATCGGCGAACGAGCTGACTTCCAAAGCGTCCTTATCGAGATGCGCCAGCGGCGATACATCACGTCGTAACCGAAGGAGCGTCTGATAGAAATGCCAAAGGATGCGGTGCTCCCCTGCGTTCTGTAAATCCCAGTTCAGTTTGCATCTGAGGAAGGTTGCTTCACTCTCAGGATCTGGAATGTCTCCGGTCCAGCCAAATCTTGCAAATTCGTCCTTCCGCCCTTTTCGCACTGCTTCAATCAGCGCTGGATCTCCGTGACTGACGAAGTACTGGAAGGGCGCGGGTTCAGCATACTCTTCACCCATAAACAGCATAGGAATGTACGGCGAGAGGAGCACAATCCCGGCGGCGAGCTTCAATTGGTCGAAGGACAGCGATTGCGACAGCCGGTCCCCAACACGCCGATTCCCGACCTGATCGTGATTCTGCGAATAGACTACGAAGCGTTTGGCTGGAACCTGCTTCGATGAAATTCCCTGACGCTTTCGCCGATACTTGGAATATTGGCCTGAATATAAGAACCCTTCTCGATAAGCTACCGCCAGATCGTCGACTCCCCCAAAATCTTCATAGTAGCCATCTCGCTCGCCGGTCAAGAGCACGTGCAAGGAATGGTGGAAATCGTCATTCCAAACCGCGTCAAATCCCCAACCACCCGCCTCAGGAGGGCTGACCACGCGCGCATCGTTGCGATTGCTCTCCGGGATCAAGTAGATGTCGCGGCCGAGCTCATTCGCTTTTGTGTGAACGGTTGAGCTTAGCTCTTCCAGAAATGTTCGTGCGGAAGGATCGACAATCGCGTGGATAGCGTCCAGCCGAAGCGCATCGATGTGATAGTCCGTGATCCATTGCAGCGCATTATCGATGAAGTAGCGCCGAACGTCGTCGCTCTCGGCATCGTCGAAATTAATGGCCTGTCCCCACGGCGTCTTGTAGAGGTCCGTGAAATAAGGAGCGAAATCCGCCAGGTAGTTTCCCTCTGGACCCAAGTGGTTATAAACCACATCGAGCGCTACCGCGATTCCATGTTGATGACACGTGTCGACAAATCGTTTTAGCGCCAGTGGGCCACCGTAAGATGCGTGGACTGCGTAGGGGTAAACTCCGTCGTAACCCCAGTTGCGGTCTCCTGGAAATTGAGCTACCGGCATCAATTCGATTGCTGTGACTCCAAGGTCTTTCAACGTTGCTAGCCGAGGAATGATCGCGTCGAAAGTTCCCTGTGGCATGAACGTACCGACGTGGAGTTCGTAGAGAATATACTTTTCGAGAGGGAGACCAGACCAGCGCGAATCGTTCCAGTCAAAGCGAGTATCAATGATTTGCGACGGGCCGTGGACCCCTCTTGGTTGATACCGCGACGCAGGATCGGGTCGTTCCTTCTCACCGTTTAGGCGATACCGGTAGAGGGCTCCGGCCGAAATGCCTTCCACAACAGCGTGGAAATATCCACATCCAACAGCCTGCATGGGAACGGCACGCTCCCGCGGCTCGATAATGCATACGTCAACCTGCTGAGCGCGCGAAGCCCAGACGAGAAAACTGCATGCGTTCTCGCCCACGAGAACTCCGCCAAGAGTTTCATTGCGAGCCGAAGTCACGTCCGAATTCCTCGCGCGCGATAGTTTTAGCCAATCTGCCCAACCGATATCTTACCAGCCTCGACTGGGTCTCTGAGGCCCGCCGGGTTTGCAGTCAAACAGGGTCATTAATCGAAAACGTATGACCGGTTTGCGGTCATCGACCCTGGCTGTCGAAATTAACTCTGACTATTACGAGCTAAAAAGGGAATTAACCTGATTGTCTGAGATTGCCGCATGGGTAGATATTTGATAGTGATTGTGGTGCTCACGTGGCCGGTGCCAAAAATCGAGGTGTACAGCAAATCCATTGGGATGTTTATATTAAGGATGGAAGAGCAGTGCTAACGATGCCCTGCGATCAGGAGCCGAGAAGCTAGTGGCGGACCAGCAATTAGAAGGACGACGTCGTGTCGCAATCGAACGGGTCTCACCCGAAATCGATTGCGGGCGATTTCCCATCAAGCGCGTAGTTGGTGACACGGTGCTTGTCGAAGCTGATGTGTTTGCGGATGGTCACGACCAGGTCGCGTGCCGAGTACTCTACTGGCAGGATCCAAAGAATTTGCGGACTTCTCCTATGGCGGCGCTTCCCAACGATCGCTGGCGTGGCGAGTTTTCGGTTGAGAAGCTCGGTCGTTATCAGTACACGATAGAAGGGTGGATCGACCATTTCCAAACGTGGCGGAGCGCGCTCTTAAAGCGAGTGGCTGCCAAGCAAGACGTCCATGTCGATCTGCTCATCGGAGCTGACCTGATCGAGGAAGCTGCTAAAGAAGCGCCGCCCAATGAAGCTGAACTCCTGCGCCAATGGGCGAAGAGGTTGCGAGAAGCCAAAGATAAGCCGGAAGGCGCAGGTATTGGGCTCGAAGAAGAACTGCTCGGCATCATTCAACGATATCCCGTGCGCAAGTTCGCTACTCGCTACGATAAGGATCTGGCCGTCACGGTCGACCGCGAGAAGGCGCGTTTTTCCACTTGGTATGAAGTATTCCCTCGATCTTGCTCACCTCAGGCGGGGCGTCACGGGACCTTTCGCGACTGCGAACAGATTCTTCCCTACATCGCATCGATGGGATTCGACGTCGTGTATCTTCCGCCGATTCATCCGATCGGACGAGCCTTTCGAAAAGGGAAGAACAATTCGACGGAGCCACAGCCGACAGACGTTGGCAGCCCCTGGGCAATTGGATCAGCCGAGGGCGGTCATAAGTCCATCCATCCCGAGCTTGGCACGCTCGCAGATTTCAAGCGGTTCCGCTCCGCTGCAGAAAAGCACGGGCTCGAAGTCGCACTCGATATCGCGTTTCAGACTGCACCGGATCATCCGTACGTGCGTGAACACCTGGAGTGGTTCCGCAAGCGTCCGGACGGCACCATACAATATGCGGAAAATCCGCCGAAGAAGTATCAGGACATTTTTCCACTGGATTTTGAGAGCCCGAACTGGCGGGCATTGTGGGAGGAATTAAAGAGCATTTTCGATTTCTGGCTTGAACAAGGCGTTCGAATCTTTCGTGTGGACAATCCCCACACGAAGCCTTTTTCCTTCTGGGAACGGGTGATCGGCGAAATTAAAGGGCGGCATCCCGATGTTCTGTTCCTTGCGGAGGCATTTACGAGGCCTCACGTAATGTACCGGCTCGCCAAGCTGGGTTTTTCCCAGTCCTACACCTACTTCACTTGGCGTAATACGAAAGAGGAGCTCATCAGCTACTTCAATGAGCTCACGCAAACGGAAATACGAGAGTTCTTTCGCCCCAATCTATGGCCAAACACGCCCGACATCCTTTCGCAATTTCTTCAGGCCGGAGGACGCCCCGCATTCATGATCCGTCTGATCCTAGCGGCCACGCTTGGGGCGAGCTATGGAATTTATGGTCCCGCATTCGAGCTATGCGAGAACCTCCCGCTTCAACCAGGTAGCGAAGAGTATCTGAATTCCGAGAAATATGAACTTAGGCATTGGGATCTGCATGGTGCTGGCAGCCTGAGTGAACTCATCGCCCGCGTCAATCGGATCCGCAAAGAAAACCCAGCCCTGCAAAGCGATCACAGCCTCCGCTTCCATGGGACGGACAATCCGGAGTTGCTCTGCTACAGCAAGACGACCGACGATCTCTCCGACGTAATCGTTGTCGTGGTAAATCTTGACTGCTTCCACACTCAAGCGGGGTGGGTTAACCTCGATCTAGGAGCGATCGGACTCGACGCAGATCACGCATTCCAGGTGCATGATTTGCTCGGCGAAGGTCAGTATTTGTGGCACGGTTCCCGAAATTATGTCGAGCTAACGCCGGAAAGCCTCCCAGCGCATATTCTGCGCGTACGCCGTTGGGTTCGGACGGAGCGGGATTTTGACTACTACCTCTAGCTTCGAGGAACGCAGCCACGGAGTTCAGATTTTCGAATAAGGAACCAAGGGAGCACGGAGTTTGCAATCGGCTATCAGCGAATTTGACCTGTACTTACTCGCGGAAGGCACTCATTACCGCGCTTACGAAAAGCTCGGCGCCCACCTCACCGAGAAAGACGGCAAGCGCGGCGTGCAGTTTGCAGTCTGGGCGCCGAATGCGAAGCGTGTTTCAATCATCGGAGACTTCAATAATTGGAATCCGGCGGCCGCGATCATGCGCCCGACCACGGCAGGCATTTGGGAAGGGTTTGTGCCCGATATCGGTCAAGGAGCCGCGTACAAATATCACGTCGAATCGCGCTTGCGCAATTATAAGGTCGACAAAGCTGATCCATACGGTTTCGCCGCTGAGATTCGCCCGAAGACAGCTTCCCGTGTATGGAATCTCGAAAGCTACTCCTGGCATGACAATTCGTGGATGGCGAACCGGGTAAAAAACAATTCTCTTGGTTCTCCAATATCTTTCTATGAAGTGCATCTCGGCTCTTGGAAACGTGTCTCGGAGGAAGGCAATCGTTGGCTGACCTATCGCGAGTTGGCGCCACTCCTTGCCGATTACGTCCATGATGCCGGTTTCACGCACGTGGAGTTTCTTCCGGTGATGGAGCATCCTTTCGACGGTTCATGGGGATACGAGACGATCGGCTACTTCGCTCCCACCAGCAGGTTCGGCACGCCCGACGACTTCATGTACCTCGTCGACTATCTTCATCAGCGGGGAATCGGCGTAATTCTGGATTGGGTTCCGGCGCATTTTCCGAAGGATGAAGCAGGACTCGGTTACTTCGACGGATCGCACCTTTACGAGCATGAAGACCCCAGGCAGGGAGAACATCCAGACTGGAACACCTTTGTCTTCAACTATGGCCGCAACGAAGTCCAAAATTTCCTGATCAGCAACGCGTTATTTTGGATGGACAAATATCACGTTGACGGTCTTCGGGTCGATGCGGTTGCCGCGATGTTGTATCTCGATTATGGCCGGGGCGAAGGACAGTGGATACCCAATCGTTATGGCGGAAAGGAAAACATCGACGCGATTCATTTTCTGAGGACACTGAACGAGCACGTCTATAACACCTTTCCCGATACGATGATGATCGCCGAAGAATCCACCTCCTGGCCGCAAGTGTCGCGTCCCATTTATCTAGGGGGACTTGGCTTTGGACTCAAATGGAATATGGGCTGGATGCACGATGTCTTGAATTACATGTCACAGGATCCTGTGTTTCGCAACTACCATCACAACGACATCACCTTCAGCTTAGTCTACGCCTTCGCTGAAAACTTCGTCCTACCGTTCTCGCATGACGAGGTCGTTTACGGCAAGGGGTCCATGATTCGCAAGATGCCGGGCGACGATTGGCAGAAATTTGCGAATTTGCGGCTTCTCTATGGCTTTATGTTCGGTCATCCCGGGAAGAAGCTTCTATTCATGGGCGACGAGTTCGGCCAGTGGTCGGAGTGGAACCACGACGCGAGCCTCGAATGGCATCTGCTGCAAGAACCTTCGCACGCCGGACTGAAGCGTTGGGTTCGAGATCTCAACACTTTGTATCGCGGCGAGCCTTTGCTGCATACCATGGACTTCAATCCAGCCGGTTTCGAGTGGGTGGATTGCAAGGACTTTCAGAGGAGCATCATTAGTTTTCTCCGCCGCGGGCAAAATCCCAACGACCAGCTACTTTTCGTCTGCAATTTCACGCCGGTCGTCCGTCAGAATTATCGCGTTGGTGTTCCCTTCGAAGGCTACTGGAAGGAAATCCTAAATAGCGACGCTCCTTTATATGGCGGCTCAGGGCAGGGAAACTTCGGCGGCTTATCGACGGTGCCGCTCCCGATTCACGGACGCCCTCTTTCGCTGAATATGACGCTTCCACCTCTTGGAATTGTGATTTTCCGGCCGGAATCTCGCAGCGCCTCGTGAGACTTGGGGAAAGGCGACATGGCAAAGCTGCCCGGCAGCGCATCTGATCCGCTCTGGTACAAAGACGCAATCATTTATGAGCTGCATGTCCGCGCCTTCAAGGACAGCAACGCCGATGGTATTGGTGATTTTCCTGGCTTGCTTCAGAAAATGGACTATCTGCAGGATCTTGGCGTCACCTGCCTTTGGCTGTTGCCTTTTTTCCCATCGCCCCTCAAGGACGATGGCTACGACATCTCCGACTATCTGAGCGTTCATCCTATGTACGGCACGCTCGAAGACTTTCGCGCCGTCCTGGCCGCAGCTCACGAGCGCGGTTTGCAGGTAATGATCGAACTGGTAGTGAATCACACATCCGACCAGCATCCTTGGTTTCAGACGGCCCGGTCGTCTCCGATTGGTTCGCCTGAACGAGACTTCTACGTCTGGAGCGATACCGAAGAGAGATACAAGGGCGCTCGAATCATTTTCTCAGACACCGAGAGATCGAACTGGACTTGGGATCCAGTTGCCAAGCAGTTCTTCTGGCACCGGTTTTTCTCCCACCAGCCGGATCTCAACTATGACAACCCAAGAGTCGTCGCCGAGGTTCTCAAGGTAATGAACTTCTGGCTGGATATGGGAGTTGACGCCTTGCGCGTGGATGCCATTCCTTATCTAGTGGAGCGAGAGGGAACCAGTTGCGAGAATCTTCCCGAAACTCACGCCGTCATTAAGACACTCCGGCGCGAGATTGACGCCGATTATTCGAGCCGCGTGCTCTTGGCCGAAGCCAACCAATGGCCTCCCGACGTTCGCCCCTACTTCGGCGACGGAGATGAGTGCCACATGGCATTTCATTTCCCGCTGATGCCGCGTATCTACATGGCCCTGCGGCAGGAAGACCGGCTACCGATCACCGACATCATCGCGCAAACTCCTCCCATCCCTGACACGTGTCAGTGGGCCCTTTTCCTGCGAAATCACGATGAGCTGACGCTTGAGATGGTCACCAACGACGAACGGGACTATATGTATCTCGCCTACAGCGCAGATCCCAGGATGCGCATCAATCTCGGCATCCGCCGGCGCCTGGCTCCGCTCGTCGACAACAATCGCAGGCGAATCGAGCTATTGAATAGCTTGCTGCTGTCGTTTCCCGGGACGCCCATTCTCTACTACGGCGACGAAATCGGAATGGGAGACAACATATATCTTGGCGATCGCAACGGCGTTCGCACCCCGATGCAGTGGAACGGTGACCGCAATGCCGGGTTTTCCACGGCTGTGCCTGCGCGCTTGTACAGCCCCGTGATCATGGATCCAGTGTGGGGATATGAAGCGATTAACGTGGAGGCGCAGCAGGGTGATCCGTCTTCGCTCTTGAACTGGATGCGAAACATGATCGCTTTGCGAAAACTATTCAGCGTGTTCGGGCGTGGCCGCATAGAGTTCCTCAATCCGTCGAACCGCAAGGTGCTTGCGTATCTTAGGACGTCTGACGACGAACAGGTTCTTTGCGTCGCTAACCTCTCGCGCTTCGCCCAGCCCGTCGATCTCGACCTGTCAAAGCAGGAGGGCCTGGTGCCGGTCGAGATGCTCGGGTATGTGGAGTTCCCAGCGATCGAGCGCCAGCCATACCGACTTACTTTGGCTCCCTACAGTTTCCTGTGGTTGGAACTTCAACAGAGAGCCGAACCGGCAGAACCTTCGGCGGATCCGGTGGAACAGACACCATTGAACGTTACTGGGGGATGGGACAGCATCTTCGAAGGCGTGGGCCGCGAGCGCCTGGAAACCTTTAACCTACCGGAATTTCTTTTGAAGCAGCGTTGGTTCGCGGGGAAGTCTCGCCATCTCAAAGCAACTCGAATTATCAACTGGAGTCCGTTAAGCGATCCGCATTTTGCGTTGGTTTTGGTTGAGGCTCGGTTCGACGCTGGCGATCCCGACGTGTATCTCGTGCCTTTGGCAATGATTCTCGGCGAAGCCGCGAACGAACTGCGGCATACCGCGCCCAACGCAATCGTTACCTCCATTGCATCGGCGAAGGTGGCCGGCCTCTTGTGCGACGGAGTCTTCGATGATGCCATGTGCCGCGAATTGCTCTCGCTGATTGAGAGCGGGCGAGAATTACACGCGAGCGAAGGACGCGTTCGAGGAGTGCCTGGTAAGGCCTTTCAGCAAATCCTTGGATCAGCCGAAGTGCCGTTGCCCGTGCGGCGAGGCTCGGCGGAGCAGAGCAACACCTCTATCATATTCGATGATCGTTTCATACTTAAGCTATTCCGCCGCCTTGAGCCCGGGATCAATCCCGATGCTGAAATCGGGCGATATCTCACCGAGAAAACGAAATTTGACCGGATTCCTCCTTTCGCCGGTTCCATTGAGCTGGAGTCGGATGCCGACAGCTCCCAAGGAACAACGCTGGCGATGCTGCAAGGTTTGGTGGCAAACGAGGGTGACGGTTGGAAGTGGACAATCGAAGAGCTCGATCGCTATTTCGAAACCTCCGCTCCGCTGCGGTTTCCCGAAAACGCCAGCGCTGAGCTCGGGGATCCGGTGGAACTGTCCGAGCATCCGGTTTCTCAACTGGCCCGGGACCATCTCGGCATCTATCTAGACGCTGCCACCACGCTCGGGCGGCGGACGGCTGAACTACACCTGGCGCTGGCTTCTCCGACGGACGATCCGGCGTTCAAGCCAGAGCCCTGGACGGCCGGCGATTTTCAGGCCGTTCTTTTGGATTTTCACCAGCACGCTTCGCGAGTCTTAGACGTGCTGAAAGAGCGCGTGTCGTACTTGCCGGACGAAGTGGTCGAAATTGCGGCCACTGTGCTCAGCCGGCGCCGCCGCATCCTGGATCACTTCTCAGTGTTGAAATCGGCCAACTTTCGAACGCAGCGAATTCGAATTCATGGTGATTATCATTTGGGGCAGGTGCTACGAGTGAAGACTGATTTCGTGATCCTCGATTTTGAAGGTGAACCGGCCCGGCCGCTGTCGTATCGGCGCGCCAAACAGTGTCCGCTTAAGGATGTGGCTGGCATGTTGCGCTCTTTCAGCTATGCCGCTTATGCGAGTCTGATCAACTATACGGCGCGCCACCCTGACGATGTTGCCCGTTTAGAACCATGGGCGTTACTGTGGGAGCGATCGGCAGCCGCTGCATTCTTGCGTGCCTATCGAGAAATAGCCCAAGGGGCGGAGTTTCTGCCGACCGAGATCTCAGAATTTCAAAAGCTGCTTGACTTGTTCTTGTTGGACAAGGCGCTCTATGAAGTGCTTTATGAACTAAACGCCCGTCCCGCGTGGGTGCGCATCCCGTTGATGGGAATTATGTCACTCTCGTTATGAATTACTTTTCGCTGAAAGGCCACCAGGATCAGCTTCGACGGCCTAAGAATCGCAAGGACAGGGACCCGGCTTTGCGCGTGCGAGCTCGGGGCTAGGGGACTGAACGTTGGAAGTCGAACCTATCTCACAGCAACCACCGGAAAAAGTCGAACCAGTGAAGACCGCCGACTTGGTACTCGGCGTCCTCGCGGATCTCGATCAGGAAAGCCTGCTCACGCTGTGCGACTCTCTGCGCACGCTTCCGGGGTCTCCGATTGTTGCAGCCCTGCGAAATGATCACGCGGGCAGTCCAGCCCAGACAGGTTCGGTGGCCTCCGAAAAGAGTGCGTCTCCGTATCTGATTCCCTGGCCCTCTTCGAAAACAGATAATCCCGGCACGCCGGTCCTCAACATTGCCACCGCATATCAATCCGTCTTTGCAGTCAGCGAACAGCTCAACGCCCGAGCCTGCTGCGTCATCGCTTCCACGATCGAGAATGCAAGCCCGGACTGGGTTCGCCAGCTCGCGCAGCCTTTGATGGAAGAGGATTTCGATCTGGTAGCGCCGCAATATGCACAAAGGAAATTCGAGGGATTGCTGAATAACAGCATCATCTCTCCGCTTACGCGATGTCTTTACGGAAAACGAATCCGTAATCCGATGGGACCGGACTTGGGGATTTCTCGCCGGCTGTTCCTAAAGATGCTCGGAACGGAACGGAGTGCGGGGGGAAGCGGACATGCCCTGGCGTCCATCGCTCCCACGGCTGCCTGCGACAATCTGAAGGTTTGCCAGGCCTACGTCGGGCGGCGCACCTATCCGCCAACGGATTGGACGAATATCAGTTCTTTGGTAGCACAGATCTTGGGCCCTGTTTTTCTCGACATGGAAAGATACGCTCCGTGCTGGCAAAGAACGCGCTCTTCCGTTCCTGTGCCCGCGTTTGGCGAGCCTGTTTTTTTGTCTCAAGACACCGGAACTGTGGATATCAGTCGCATGGTCGAGTCATTCCATTTGGGAATTCGGGATCTTCAGGAGATCTGGGATTTGGTGTTGCCGCCCTCTACGCTCCTCGAACTTAGAAAGCTCGCCCGTTTGCCACTGGAACAATTTCGCCTGCCCAACGAATTGTGGGTTCGCATTGTCTATGATTTTGCGTTGGCGCATCGTCTTCGAACCATCAATCGCGACCACTTGCTCGGGTCGATGACGCCGCTTTACCTCGCGTGGGTCGCTGCTTTTGCCCATGATGTGGGAGCGGCCGACGCGGCTGGTCTGGAGCAGATACTCGAGCGCCTGGCCGTCGCCTACGAATCCGGCAAACCTTACCTCATGTCCCGATGGCGCTGGCCGGATCGGTTTAATCCTTGATGCCTTGTAAGTTGTAATGGAGGTACGTATGTGGCAGCAAGTGAAGCAAGCATTGGCACAATCCACCGAGCGATTCCTTACCAGATTTGCAGATCTCTTGCCCGGAACGGCAGCGCTGGTAGTAGCGGTGCTGATCTCGATTGTATTGGGCTTTATTGTTGCCGCTATCGTGCGCCGGTTGCTCACGAGTATGCAGTTCGATCAACGCCTCACGCAGTGGGGTTTTCATTCTTCGGCAGAGTGGTCGCCCCTAAAAAGTCCCACTCTCCTGGTGTCGCGAGCGATCGCCGCGTTGATCATCATTGCCGGATTTCTCATTGGAATAGCAGCTTTCGATGCCGAATGGACGTCTCTGCTGGCACGAAGTATCTTCGACTATATTCCCAACATCCTGGGGGCCGGCCTGGTCCTCTTGGTCGGCAGTGTCATCGCTCGTTACATTTCACGAAGCGTGCTGATCGGAGCGGTTAATTTGAACCTGCATTACGCCCGTCTGCTGAGTGTGGGCGTGAGATGGTTGGTGATGGTGCTGGCCGTGGCAATGGCCTTGGAGCACTTGAGAATCGCCCCAGGTATTGTCGAACTTGCATTCGGCATTCTCTTCGGGGGGATCGTGTTGGCGTTGGCGCTCGCAGTTGGCCTTGGCTCGAAGGATCTGGTCACCAAATCGCTGGCGGGGGATGCCCAAAAGGCGTCCGCTGAAAAGGTCGAAGAACCATTCCGTCACGTATAGGTTTAGGACGACGAAGGACCATCGTATGTTAGCTGCTCAGCCTTCCGATGTAAGACGGCTCGGTCTCACTCCCGAAATTCCAGTCGTATTATTGGCAAGGCGCGCCATTGCCAGCCAAAAAACGTCGGAGATCTGCTTGGGCAAGGTTCTTTGGGCCAGAATCCAATCCAAGCCGATAGCGGGACAGTGATCATAGAATGCGAAAGCGGCGGATCGAAGGGAACTCAGGCGGAAGGAAGTAGGTAGCGGAAATGGATGCGGGCTATGACTGGCCTGCTACTTGTCGCAATACAACGGGCTCAGCTACTTGCTTGTTTTCTTCACGGCGGCCGGGCTCAAAATACTCAGGCACGATCTCTCGTAGCTTTTTCCGGATCGGAATAGCGCCGTCGATCGTCATGGAGTGGCGAAGCTCCTCGAGGTGACGCGCAAGGACCGCCTGCTCCATCGGGATACCCTGGACACGCTTGATCTTGTGCCGCGATGTGACATGCGCTTGTTCGTGCGCGAAAAAGAGCTCCTCGTACAGCTTTTCTCCTTCACGCAGGCCAGTAAATTGGATCTGGACCTGTTCCTCGGTCCTCCCTGAAAGATGAATTAAGGTTTTCGCGAGGCGCAAGATCGACATCGATTCGCCCATATCGAGTACTAATATTTCACCGTGCGAACCGATCGTGAAACCCTGCAAAACAAGAGCCACAGCCTCCTTAATAGTCATGAAAAACCTTCGGATCTCGGGGTGCGTGACAGTCAAAGGCAGGTTCTCGCGCAATTGTTTCTGAAACAGTGGGACCACGCTACCATTGGACCCCAAAACGTTCCCGAAGCGAACAGAGACACATTTCATGGAGTTGGCCGCACGGCAAGCCAAGATCAGCTCTCCCACGCGCTTTGTGACGCCCATTACGTTCGTGGGATTCACGGCTTTGTCCGACGAAATCAGGACAAATTTCTCGCAGGAATTCTCCTCGGCGATATCCAGCAAGTTGACGAGTCCAAAAACGTTGTTTTTCACGGCTTCGTGAACATTTCTTTCCATAATCGGTACGTGCTTGTAGGCAGCGGCATGGAACACGACTTGGGGGGAATGCTCCCTGAAGGTGGCGCGCATTCGGTCCTCGTCGATCACATCGGCAACGACAAAAACCCCCAGCGACGCATCTTGTGGGCGCACTCCAAGTTCCTGTTGCAAGTAAAAAACACCCGTCTCGCTTTGATCGACGCAGATGAGTTTCCTCGGACGATACGTCGCAATCTGACGACATAGTTCAGATCCAATTGAGCCAGCTGCTCCGGTGACGAGTACGACCTTTCCTTCTAATTCACGCCTGACGAAGTCGAGATCAACTTCGACCGGGTCACGCCCGAGCAGATCCTCGATGCGCACCTCGCGGACCTGGTGAATACTCACCTGGCCGTTGATGATGTCGCGAAGAGCAGGGACGGTCCTAGAGGTAATCCTCGCGCGATGGCAACATTCAACGAATCGTTGCATCTGATCACCCGTCGCCGAGGGAACCGCGATCAATACTTCGTCGGCTGGATAGCGTGACAACAATTGAGGCAGTTGGTCCACGCGGCCAAGAACGGCCACACCGTGGATTCGAATACCGAGCTTGGTCGGATCGTCATCTACACAACCCAGTGCCTCGAATCCGCTTCCTGGCTGCTGAATCTCGCGAATTACCATTTGTGCGGCGAAGCCTGCGCCGATGAGAATCACTTTTCTCGAAACTTGTGCGTTTTCAAGCATCGAGTCAGCTAATACACGAGACAACAGACGTGCTCCGGCAAGAAAGCCTGCCGTAAGCACCCACTCGAGAAAGTAGATGGAGCGAGGGAAGGAACTGATTCCGAGCATGCGCATAAAAAACCAGAAAGCAAGCGACCCCAAAGTGACGGCCTTGAGAATGTCAATTGCTTCGCTGACACCGCTGAAGTGCCACCAGCCGCGATTCAAATTGAATATGCGCAAAGCTAGGAGCCGCATCACGATGAGAATCGGAGCTGACGCCAGCAACAGATCGCGATATGGCAATGTAAAGTCAAATCGTAGTAGCCATGCGATGACGAGAGCGGCAAATACAATCGTGGCCTGGAACAAAGTGATGAACCAAGTTCTCCGCCGAAGCATCATGTTTGAGAACATCGTATTGGCCTTACGCGGGAACGCACGAACCGGGTTGGAGTCAGGTTCTATTCCTTTCGAATTGAATCGGGATCATTGAGAGTGCGAAAGCGGGACAAAGCCTTAATGCTGCGGGGCGCAACGGCGATCGATGCGCACGTAAACAGCTGCACGCGATACGCGATAGACATCGCTTGAATTTTCGTGCTGTGCGATGCGCGGTGTCCGTGGACTTAATCTCAAGCCCTGCGTCAGCGGCTAACTCGTCATGGCGGCTGTCTTCAATTTCGAAGAAAAGAATTCCTGAATCGCCTGTACAGTGATTTCGACTTGCGCGGGCGTCGTCTCCGCGCTCATCGGAAGAGACAACACTTCTCTGCAAATCGCCTCCGTCACAGGCAGGCGCGGATTTTCCAGCTCCAGGCCGCTGTGCTCCCACATCGGTTTCCGCCAGTGAACCAGAGTCTCAATTCCCTGTGCTCTTAACCGTTCCCTGAGATCATCCCGGATCGGAGTCCGAATGACATAGTTTTGGTAGCTATCGAAGTGGTGACTATCGGAAAAGTGCGGCAGTTGAATGCCCGCAACTCCATCCAGGCCTTCCCGATATAGCGCTGCGATCCGGCGACGGTGATTGATCCAGTCGGGCAGATGTCGTAACTTTACGTCCAGGACGGCTGCCTGTACGTTATCGAGCAACGCCGTGTAGCCGTGACAGTGAAATTCTCCCGTTTCGCGGTCCTCTCCGTTGAATCGTAATAACGTGGCGGCGCGCGCGACTTTAGGATCGTTAGTGGTGATCGCTCCGCCGTCCCCCAAGCCTCCGAGCGTCTTAAACGGGTAGAAACTAAAACATCCCGCAATCCCAAATGATCCTGCGCGCCGACCTCGGAAATCGGCTCCTAGCGCCTGAGCTGCATCCTCGATAACGGCCAGGCCGTGCTTGGCGGCCATGCTTTCGATTCGATCCATGTCGCAAACCCGGCCGTTCAAGTGCACAGGAATGACGGCGCGGGTCCGAGGCGTGATAGCCGCTTCGAGAAGATTGGGATCGAGGTTGTAGTCCTCGGCAACGTCGATGAGAACCGGCTTCGCCCCGGCGTGCACGATGGCCGAAACCGTGGCAACGAACGTATGGCCGACGGTAATGACCTCATCACCTTTACCGATGCCGGCGGCAAGCAGTGAAAAATGAAGCGCGTGGTAGCAGCTGTTTACACCAACCGCATATTTAACTCCCACGAACTCGCCCAGATTCCGTTCAAAATCACGAAGCTGCTGTCGCAGGACAAGGTCACCTCGAGCTAGTGTATCCGTAACAGCGGTGTCAATTTCCGGCTTGAGCTTCCGGTAGTGCTCGCGCGGATCAACGAACGGAACTCGATAGTTCAAGTGATGTCTCCTTTATTTATGAGTTTTGATCGCAATCGAGTGTTGACTGGAGGCGCGACTGGACGCTTGCCTTCGGGCCTTTCCGCGACCTCTCCTCTGAACTGCAAGAAGGGACTCTACCGACTGTAGGACGGCTCGGACCGACAGCCCATTAACGTCACGGAGAAATTCCTGCCCGCCCACTAACCTCGCGAATGCCGAAGGAGCACCGATTCTCTTGAATGCCACTCTCACATCACTCGATTCCGCCAACACTTCTGCGACGGCACTTCCCAGCCCTCCGATCAAGCTATGTTCTTCGAGGGTAACGATGGTCCGGGTGTCGCGGGCGGCAGCTAATACCGCCTCGACATCTAGCGGCTTCAAAGTGTGCATGCTCAAGACGCGGGCCTGAAATCCTTGTCTTGCAATGCTCTCGGCTACCTCAAGCGCCGTCGCCAAAAGACCACCCGTCGAAATGAGAGTGATGTCATCGCCTTCCCGGACACGAATCGCCTTGCCTATCTCAAAATCGATCGGCCCGGAGTGGATCGACGGCTCGCCTGCACGGCCTAACCGCAGGTAACAAGGTCCTGGTTGCGCGGCAACCACACACGTGGCGCGCTCGGTTTCAAGCGGATCGGCCGGCGCAACGACCGTCATTTCCGGAAGGGCGCGCAAGATGGCAAGGTCTTCGATTGCGTGGTGAGTCATGCCGAGGGCTCCGTAAGCAAATCCTCCGCCTACGGCCACAATCTTCACGTTGGCCTTGTGATAACAGACGTCATTGCGCACTTGCTCGAGACAGCGAAGCGTTGGAAAATTTGCGATTGAGTATGTAAAGACGGTCTTGCCGCTGAGAGCCATGCCAGCTGCTATTCCGGTCATATTCTGCTCAGCTACCCCGACATTGAGAAACCGGTCCGGAAATCGTTCGGCGAAAGGTTCGATAACGCCAAACCCAATGTCCCCGACGAGAAGATGAACATTCGGGTCTTGCTCTGCTACCTGCATCAATGCTCGGAAAAAGGCGCCTCTCATTGGGCGGTCTCCAGTTGCGCCAGGGCGGAACGCAATTCATCCTCGTTCGGCGATCGGTAGTGCCACAAGACCTTGTTTTCCATAAAGGTGACTCCTTTGCCCTTGACCGTGTGAGCGATAATGCAGGTTGGCTTGCCCTCTGCCCGCGGAACATTTTCGAGCGCATCTTCAATTTCGTGAAAATTATGGCCGTCAATTTCTCTGATAGACCATCCGAATGCCTCCCACTTCGCGGCCAACGGCTCGAGGTCAAGAACTTCATTGACAGGCCCGAGGCTTTGAATTTTGTTGTAATCGATGATGACAACGAGGTTACTCAACCGATGATGCGGAGCGAACAAAGCTGCCTCCCACGTGGAACCCTCGTCGCATTCACCATCGCTTAAAAGGACAAATACGCGGTAATTGCTTTGGTCTCTTTTCGCGGTCAAAGCCATTCCGCAACCAATCGCGAGGCCATGGCCTAATGCTCCCGAAGAAATTTCCACTCCAGGAATGCTGCCGCTCGTTACATGCCCAGCCATTCGGCTGTCATCCTTGTAAAAATTATCCAGCCAGGTTGACGGGAAAAATCCCCGAGCGGCCAGCACTGCGTAGAGCCCCGCACAGGCGTGGCCCTTGCTCAACAGGAAGCGGTCACGCTCGGGCCAATCTGGCCATTCAGGGGAGACGCGCAAGACCTTGTTGTACAGAACGACTAAGAGATCGATCATGGAAAGCGCCGATCCAGCATGAGAACTCTTCGCACGATGGATCATGCGAAGAGAATCCGCCCGGATTCGTTGAGCCAATTGAGGAAGCCCGAGTGCCTCGGGTTTCATCGTTCTTGTAGCCATGTCCACCTCATTAGAAAAGTGCTCGCAGGGTTTGCAGCAAGATCCGACAGTCGACCGATAGTGATTGCCGTTGGACATATTCGAGACCGAGTTGGATCTTCTGCGGTCGAATCTTTTCCCTGTAGGCTTGGTGCGGATCGGCGCTCCCTCGCAGAATCTCGCCTTCGTTTCGGAACTGAATTGACGCCCAATCCGTAATTCCCGGCCGCACGTCCAACAGTCGCTTCTCCTCCGGGGTGTAGAGGAGGACTTCCTCCGTCACCTCTGGTCGCGGACCAACCAGACTCATTTCGCCTCGGAGCACATTGAGCAACTGCGGGAATTCATCGAGCTTGTATTGCCTTAGGAAACGTCCTAGTCGAGTGATCCTCACGTCGTCGCTGGCGCTGGAAGGACCCCCGATTTGGTCTGCGTTGGCAACCATGGTGCGAAATTTGAACATTCGGAACGGCTTACCGAATCGCCCTATTCGTACGCCTCGATAAAAAACAGGTCCGGGTGAATCGAACCTGACGAGAACCGCCAAAATGAGAAGGATGGGGCTAAGCAACACCAACCCCATCAGTGAACCGCACAAATCGATCAGTCGTTTAGCCATGACGGAATGCGAATTGAATTTGAACCGAATCGAATGAAGTTTCAGTGGGCGTTTCCGCTAGCCGTCGCGCTTGCGATAACTGCGTCGGCACTGTTTTCCGACAGGGAACAAGAAGTCGCGGAAACGACATATCTTTGGTGGCACGCCGGGCATTCGGCCTCAGGTTCGTTGTCGGGAAGACGAATTCCGCATGAACAAATCCAGCCGACCCGCCTGCAGGGCACTCCCATCATCAAAGCAAAGTCGGGCACATCGCGGGTTACTACAGCGCCGGCGGCGACGAATGCATATCGTCCGATCTCTGCTCCGCAGACAATTGTCGAGTTTGCCCCGAGTGTTGCTCCCCGCTTTACGAGCGTCCTTTGAAACTCGTTGCAGCGAACGACATGACTTCGAGGATTGATTACGTTTGTGAATACCATCGATGGACCGCAAAAAACGTCATCTTCCAGTTCCACACCCGTGTAAATGGAAACGTTGTTTTGGATTTTTACGTTGTTTCCGATCGATACTTGAGGGCTAACTACAACGTTTTGCCCGAGGTTACAATCACGCCCCAGCTTCGCTCCGGCCATAACGTGCGAAAAGTGCCAAATCTTTGTGCCCTGTCCGATTTCGCAAGGCTCGTCGATGACCGCAGTTGAGTGCGCAAAATATTCCCGGCTCGATTTCTGAACTTCAACGGGTACACCCTTCTCTCGAAGAGAGTGTTCGCAAGCCTCTAGAATTTCCAGCACCCGCAGGGCGCTCTCCCCGTCTGTCCGCGGACGTTGGCGACCCCTGATGCATTCGAGAAAATGAGCGCATTCCAAACGGAGCGGCTCGGCCTTGGAAATGGGAACCACTTGCCCTGCGTCGCTCTCAGCGACGGGTTTGCGATCGAGCCAATTAATGTGGTGGGCGTACAGGGTCAGTTTGTTTTCCGGTTGGACATCATCGAACACCGCCATCTTGTTGCTGCCAACTATGGCGAGCTTCTGCTCCTTAAAGGGATGAAGCCAACTAACAAAAATGTGCGCTTTCACGCCGCTCGCGAAATCGAGCGTGCTGAGTGTTGTATCCACGAGCGGCGGATTCAGGTAGCTTCCTCCCTGCGCCGAAGCGCGCGTCGGGGTCTCACCGAGGAGGCAGAGAATGGCTGAAATATCGTGAGGGGCAAAGCTCCACAGAATGTTCTCTTCGGTGCGGAGCTTGCCAAGATTCAAACGAGAAGAGTGGATGTACTGGATTTTCCCGAGCTCACCCTTCTGGACGAGTTCTTTGAGCGCGTGGATCGCCGGATGGTACTCAAGGATATGGCCGACCATCAGTATGCGTTTACCGTTCCGCGCGAGCGCGATAAGCTCACGGCCTTCACTACTGCGAAGCGATAGCGGCTTCTCGACGAATACATCTTTTCCCGCCAGAAGCGACTTTTGAGCCAATGCGAAGTGCTCGACGGCAGGGGCGGCTATGACGACGCCTTCGACTTGGTCATCCTGTAAAACCGCATCCAGATCCCGGCTAATTCGAACACCCAAATCTTTTTGCGCCTGTCGCAGAGGCTCCTCTTGTACATCGCACACCCAGCGCAACGCACCGAGTGCGTGAAAATTCCGGACTAGATTCTTACCCCAGAAACCGCATCCGAAGACTGCTACCTGCGGAGTGTCAGTACTCACGTTTTCACCTCTTTGATACGGGGTGACTATTGCTCAAAGAATTCGGCGATAGCGGCGACCACCATGTGCAGCTGGTCGAACGAAAGTTCCGGGTAAATTGGTAAAGCCAGCACCTGCGAACAAATGGCCTCCGCTTTGGGAAAATTGCCCGTGTGGTAGCCTAGGTATGAAAACGCACGTTGCAAGTGCAAAGGATGTGGATAATAAATTTCCGAGGGTATTCCTCTTCCCCTTAGATATTCTCGGAGATCGTCTCGGCGCGGAGTACGAATTACGAACTGGTTATATACATGCATCCGATCGCGGATTACGGCTGGTAATTGGACTATCTCGTCGAGTCCGAGATCGCTGAATAGGGTTCGGTAAAGATCGGCATTCCGGCGACGGGAGGTCGTCCATTTTTCCAAGTGGAACAGTTTCGTTTTCAAAATGGCGGCTTGCAATGAATCTAGGCGGCTGTTGATTCCAAGAACCTCATACTGGTACTTCGTTCGGCTTCCATGTGCCCGGAGGACCCGCAGGCGCTCTGCTAGATCCGGGTCGTCTGTTGTGATCATGCCACCGTCGCCGGCGCCGCCTAGATTCTTGGATGGGAAAAAACTGAAGCAACCAGCAATACCCATGCTTCCAACTGCTTTTCCATGATAGCGTGCCCCGATGGCTTGAGCGGCGTCCTCCACGACTGCCAAGCGATGCACGCGAGCAATCTCTAGAATCGAATCCATGTCCGCAGGCAAACCAAACAAGTGAACAGGCATGATTGCGCGGGTTCGGGGCGTAATGGCTTTCACTACTTCGCTCGGGTCCATATTGAAATCGTTGGAACCGATATCGACAAACACGGGACGCGCACCGAGCCGAGCGATCGAACCGGCAGTGGCGACAAAGGTAAAAGGCGTGGTGATCACTTCGTCGCGTGGCCCGATTTCCAGAGCCATCAAAGCTAGAAGCAAGGCGTCAGAGCCAGATGCACAACCAACCGCAGACTGAGAACCGACCAAACGGGCCATATCCTGTTCGAGGGCTTCGACGTCAGGACCGAGGATGAAATGCTGGCTTTCGAGAACTCTTATGACCGCGGCCAATACTTCCGCTCGAATGCCCACAAACTGGGCTTTCAAGTCCAAGAACGGGAAATTCTGCTGCGACCCGACGGATCGAACTGTGTTTTGTCGAGATGCCATTGCTTTGGGCTCTCCCCGCGCCGCCAGTGGAATCGAATGCAGATTGCCTGGATCGGAATCTTAACTGGTCGATTTGAGATCGGACACGAGTGCGGCGGGGCTTCGAGGATCGGACGACGCTATTCCGGACAAGAGTACTTGTTCCAGTCGATCCGCGAGAATTCGAATATCATGATGCTTCTTGAAATGTTCCAGGCCATTCTGGCCCATGCGAACGCGCTCTTCGGGTGTGCGAGAGGTGAGATCATCAATCGCTTCGGAGAGTGCCGTGGGGTCTTCTGCTGGAACGCTGATCCCAGCACCCGCGTCTCGTATGGGGTTGTAAGTGGAATCGCCTGCGAAGAGAATAGGACGGCCTGACGCGAGATAATCACACATCTTATTCAGGCTGATGCCATATTTATACAAGGGTAGATTTGCGATACTGAAGATAAAGGCGTCCGCACTCGCCATCACTCGAGCAACGTCGGTTTTTGGCACAAGCCCTCGAAACTCCACGTTTTCAAGCGAGAGCTGTTCTGCAAGCTTAGTGAGGCGTTCCTTATCGGAGCCATCTCCTACCAACACAAACTTCACGTTGTGATGTCCGAGAGACAGCTGGATTTTCGCCGCCTCGAGGATTACGTCGATCCGGTTGGCGCCAAGGAGACCTCCTACGTACATAATTGTGAAAGTCTCAGAATATTGCCCGTCGTAAGGCGGCAAGGACAGAAAACGGGAGAGATCCGCACCGTTCGGTATCCAGACAATCTTCCCAGGAGACTCTCCCAGACCAGCGACGTATTCCTGTGTATGCCCCAGCAGCATGATGATTTTCTCTGCGCGGTGATAGAGGTGCTTCTCAAGAGCTCGTAAGATCCTGGCAGGAAGACCAGTCCGACTGAGTTTGCCCATCGCAATCAAAGTCTCAGGCCAGAGGTCCGTCACTTCGAAGAAAAAGCGACTTCCTCTTTTGCGCGCCAACAAACTTGCAGCAAGGGCAGCTAGTGGGTGCACGCAAACCCCGATAATTGCGTCAGGCACGTCTGTAGACTGTGACCCGACCCGGAAGGCCCGCCACGAGTAACTCATCATGTTTAAAACACGGCGCCAATCGTTTCGCTCGTATGGAAACGTTTTCAGCCAGACAAAGCGAACGCCATTGACGATTTCCTCGCGGTACGTCTCGCCGGGACGAATGCGTTCCTCTTTTCGGCTGTAGTGGTTGAACCCCGCGGCAAAGATGGTCACCCGATGTCCTCGCTCGACGAGTTGTTTTCCGAGATCGTAGCTGCGAGTGGCTTGCCGCTCAGGTGGGTCCGCGTAGTGATTGAGGATCCAGATATTCACTTTGGTAGTCACCCACCCCGCTGCCAACGATATGGCGATCATTGTTCTACCTACCGGACTTTCTGCAGAACCGTTGCCTTCTGCCCTACGAGAAATGGAAAGAGCGCGCTGATCGCAAAGTACATGGAAGGGACATTCTTGGAAAAGAAGCGTCCGACAGGGGGCACTAGAGCCCCTCGGAAAACTCTGCGAACGATGGTGTTGGGTCCGACACTAAATAGACGTGAAATGCGCTTCATATTCATGGCATTGAACTCTCGAGAACCGATTTTCCCGAACCGCCAATCGGAAAGCACAATATGTCCACGTATCTTAGTGATTCGCAGCATTTCGCTGGCGATTCTCAAAGACAAATCGTCGTCCGGAATCTGGAGGAAGATCATCGATTCTTGGACGATATCGAACACTTCGTCTGGATAGCTCAAATTGCTTGCATCCGCACACTGAAAGCCCAACCCCGGGTACCTTGCTTGCGCCACCGCGATCTGTTCCCCGCGAATGTCGACCCCGTAAAGATTCGAGGGCTCGAAACCCAGGCGTAATAAGGGAAGTAAACTCGAGCCGTCCCCGCAACCAACATCAAGCACCTTCGTATGTGCGCGGTCCGGTCCAATTAACCGCAAAGCAGAAATCAACGACGCTTCCGCGGCTAAGACCTGGAAGAGCACTTCAGGATTGTGGAGGATGTCATTCCGGGTGGGGCCTCTACGCGCTTCGTAGTCGCTATAGTACCGCTCGGTAGCCAGCCTGGTCGTTTCATGCACAGCCATCAGCCAATCATCTCCTTCTTATGATGTGACATTGGCGAACCTGAATTCACTAGCATCGTCAGACCGGCCGTGCGATGGGCGCAGGTACGCGGTCGCGGGACAAGAGGCTAAACTTGGAGCCCCGAAGGACTAGTGCTCCGACGAATAGCGAGAGAGGGACCGAGTTGTAGTAGAAAGCCGATACAATCGGTGAAAAAAGAACAAAGGCGTAATAGGCAGCCAGCACCCAGAGCGAAGAGATTTTCCCACTACACAATTGGCCATAGGCGCGTCCGACTAGCGCTCCCGCGATCAAGCAGAGGAACATCGACCCAACCAAAGAGAAATCGTCAATCAAACCGCGAAAAGCCGTATAGATGTTCGATGAGATCCCGCCTTCCAGATCGATGGGCTCCCAATCGAGATTTCGTACTCGGTTCTTGACTCCCAAGAATTCAAATACTCCGCCAACTGTATAAACGCCAAAGCCAAGTGGATGGGGCTCGTCGGTTCTCACATACCTGTCGAATACTGCAAGGTACGAAAGGATGTCGGACGCTATTTTTACTGAAGCCTCTGAGTCATCTTGAGATATGCTCCCGCGCACCGCATACAGTCCGACAAACATTGCGACCGCTGTAAGAGCGATGACCAGGAGTGCTCCGGCAAATTTGGGCGTGACACGAAATCTTCCTCGACTCAAGAAACATTTCATGCTGAGGTATCCGCTCATCCAGCAGGCAATCGCCACCAACGTTGCAAACCTCGAGGCAATTGCCGTACCCATGAGAAGTGAAGGCACGAAACCGCTGAGTGTCAGTAGTTTCTTCCTCCTTGACTGAACCAGAGGAGCGGCAAAGCCGCCTAGGAGTACCGAGGGGAACACCCACATCCTGAGAAGACGGTACCACCACGGGTCAGGTTCGCCCCCAACGATAATGTCGTACATGATGCTGCCCAAGCTAAAGAATCCATTCAGCGAAAACGAGAGGCCTAAGTTTCGAAGCCAAATCGCCGCGTATATAACGCCCCCCAACAACGCTGCAGCGGCAAAATACAAGCTGAATCGGAGGCATCGGTCTCCCATTGCCGCAAGGCCAATCGGGTTCAATGGTAGATGGGTATTCTGCCGTGTTGCAGGACCTAGTAACACGAAAGCCCCCATTTGGAGGCACGCGATGAGACCCACCAGCAGCCACATACACTGTGGGGAAATGTGATCCTTGGTCGCGACAAGAGGCAATCCACTACAGACGGACCACATTAGCCCGACAAATGCGCTGGGCGCGAGCCAACTTCCCTGGAGCATCCGTGCGAGAAGCGATAGCCCAAACAGCACGCTCCATGGCAACCAGGGTGAATTTAATGAATCCGTCAACAAGTGCTCTCCTGTTCGAAAGAGTTTCTCGTGTCAGAAAGCTGTCGCGGCTGAGTTCTGGGGAGAACTTACTCGCCGTTCCGACGTTTTAGTCGCGATGACATCCTCATAGAGATTTTCCATAATTCTTGCGGTTTGGTTCCACTCGTAACACTCTCTGACCCGTCGCCGTCCGGCCTGCCCTAGGCTGTCTCGCAGGCTCGGAGAAAGGAACAGTTTCTCGAAACATCCCGCAGCGGCTGCTTCGTCATTAGGCGGGATCATCAACCCAGTTTTTCCGTCCACAACAACCTCCGGCAAACCGCCTACGTTTGACACCACTACTGGAATGCCACATGACGAGGCTTCGAGAATGGCAACACCAAAGCTCTCGGTGTTCGACAAGGCAGCAAACACCGAAAATGATCTGAGATAATCAGGTACACGGCTGTGCGGCACTTTGCCGACAAAGCAAACTCGCTCTCCTAGATCAAGGTCACGTGCAAGCTGCTTGTATTCGCACTCTAGGTTTCCCCCACCTACGACCACAAGCTTAGAGGGCCAATCGGGGTGTCTGTCAGTGAACAGTTTGAAAGCCTTGAGTAAGCAATCAATGCCATAGGACTTCTCCAAGGACCTGACGGTGCCTATGACAAATTCGTTCGTTTCCTCACGGGCCTTCTCGGGGGGCGAGAATGCTTCGCAGTCCACACCAAAGGGCGTGATCAAGATGGGTTTCGACGTGTATTTCTGTGCCTCTCTTGCCATGTCTTGGCTGGTGGAACACAAATAGTCCGCAGCTGCAAGATTTCGTTTGAGCAACCACCTATGAAGGGGCGACCTCTGAGGGAATTCATAGATGTCGCTGCCCCAAACCGACACGACATAAGGATGAAATCCGACCAGCCGGCCAAGCGTTCCGTAACCGCTGGCGTAATGCGCATGAACAAACGATGGCCGGATGCTGGTCACCAACTCTCGGACACGCCGGACCTCGCGAAAGTAGTCCAGCTTGAACGGCAAAACTTCCCGCATGCGATGGATGTGAATTCCGTCGAGTACGCCCTGGCCCTCACCATCGGAGAAAACCTGAACCTCGTAGCCCTTGCGGTGGAAGTGATTCACCCACCGAACGGAATGGGCGCCGGCTAGATTGGCTAGGAAACAGATTCGTCTCGGTTTCATCGACGGCTGTCAGTTCTTCTGGCAAATCATAAATTCTGTGGTGGGACTCTCGCTCATCAAACGCGTTAGAGTCACGTCGATCTGGTACAGCACAGCGCCGTAAATAGAGCCCAGAAAAGGAACAAAATGAACGGGAGCGAGAAACGCTCGCCATGCCAGCATGGGCCATCGCGATGAGCAATCGATCGGGGCATTCATCAACATAAACATTGGAACTCTGCGGACAATTCGGAGTTCGCTCTCCATCACTATCCCTTCAATTTCCCCCAGCGAGCGGCTCACCTGGTGATCAGACCGCCGCGCCGCACCGTGCACAAAATTGTCCGAAAAAAAGAAATAGCCTCCCCGTTTCAATATGCCGGAAACATTCCCGATCGCTCTTCGGAAGCGATCATCATTCGTGATATGGAAAAGGACGTCGAATGCGGAAACCATGTCGAATCTCCCATTCCAGTGCGGCACATCAAACTCTCCCGCGATGTCCAATTGCGCGATGTCGACTTCGGCGAATGCTTTCCTCAGCCGCTCCACCGCAACCGGCGCGATGTCGATTCCGTTCAGCGAGCGCACTCCAAGTGATTTCCATTGCTCAAGCCAAAAACCGGTACCTGATCCAATATCCAGCACCTTTGCGTTGCATAGGTTCAAATTCAATTCCGCAATCTGGCGCCGAAACACCTGTCTTCTCATTCGATACAGCCACTGGTTGTAGGGGAGACCGAAGTTCAGGTAACCAACGCCTTGGAGTCCCCACTTTTCGGTCAACCTCTTCTCCCAATAGTCTTTTGCGACATACGTCTCGATTGGCTGTTCCTTTATACTCACCGCGTCGCTCTCCTGTTGGCCTTTGGCCCGCTACGTTTTGTTTGAGTGGAAGATCGGCAGCATCAACTCCGCAAAATCCGGCGACACTCCCAGCCTGACAAAGTTGCGATCGTGCATAGTGCCAGCAGAAATGCTGATAGGAAGAGCGTGAGGCTCGGGTCACCCGATAAGCGATTCACTGAAAAAGAAGCAGTCAGGAAAACCACCAATCCTCCGGTCAGGATTGCAGCCGTTACGCCATATTCATGGTGTGCGTCCACGAGATTGCGGAGAACCAGATACAGGCTGTACGGGAGAGCGCCGAACGCGAGAGTACGCACCACCGGGACGATTTGCTCAAAGCCAGGACCAAGGTACAGGAGGATCAAATGCGGGATCCAAATCTCGATCGCGAGTATGATCGCTAAGCTGATCGCGAGAGTCACCTCGAGAATCAACCGAACGTGCTGTTTCAGCTCTCTGTGAGCGCCTCGGGCCAACATCGTGGTTGCTTTGGGCAGCAATACCAGTCCAACCGGCGCGAACACGGAACCGATCATCGACACCACCGAGATGCCAAACGCGACGAATCCGGCTTCCTGAACCCCTTTCAAATGAGCTACGAATGTTGCCGGCAGTGTGAAAAGGGCCATTAGAACAAAATCTCCCGGGACACGTTGTATCCCGTATCGAACAAGTTCTCCCGCCTCTTTCAAGTTGTTCAGAGCAATAGCCCGGAAAGGAGTCTTCAGTAGGCCCACCACGGACACGAGAGTCGAAATCACACCAATCGAAGTCAACGTTCGAGAAAGGGAGGAGCCGATGACCAAAAAGGACAAGATCGGAACCAATGCGAGATTAACAAACTGAAGTAAATTGGCGCGGTTCATGTCCATGTGTCCACGAAAATAGCCGCAAACAACTGTATGGATGCACAGCGCAACTACGATTAGACTCAAGGGGAAAGCAAGGTATGAGTATCCCGCATTGCCGAAGAGCAGATAGGCAAACGTCTTGGCAAAAAGGTTCATCGCCAAAAAGCAACAGAGGGCTGCGCCACCGATGCACCATAAAGCTGCGCCGTAGTAGCGCGCAGCGCCTCCCTGATCGCCGCGTCCATTGGCGAAGCCGATGTACCGCGGTAGTCCCACCGACAATCCAAGCACTGGCACCGGGAACAGCAACGAAACGGTGCGCCGCGCAAGTGCATACTCGGCAAATCCGGACTTACCGAGTTGGTGAGCAGCGAGTTTGTAGGTGATGAGTTGGGACGCCATAACCAGGAACTCAGTGAGAAATGTAGTGAAATACTCAGACGCTTGGTGAGTAACAAATGCGTCAAGCCAACAAGACTTTCGACTCGTCCGCACTGCCAGCGGATCAGTTTGAATCGTCACCATTTATGTTTTCTTGGTTTGCCCAGTGCCGCAGGGTCAAACGATCGGAGCAACATCGGCCACGTCTACATCCATCGCAACAGATCGCATAATCAACTCGATCGAGACCACCACGCGTAGACGTCCTTTTCGGCGAACCAAGATTCCCGCAAGCCCTTCAAATGGGCCGTGCACGATTCGGACTCGCCGCCCTACCGTCAGATACGGATGCGGTTCGGCGCCCGATGGTCGGTTAAGTCCGCTCCGCAAAGTCTCGATGTCTTCGACGGGCAAAGGCGCCGCTACATTGTTGAATCCCACCAGGCGGACGACGCCGGGAACCTGCAATATCTCCAGCCGGTTCCGCAGGGAATGACGTACAAAGATATATCCCGGAAAAAGCGGCAGCGCTATTCGCACGCGGCGGTCTTTCCAGCGCCGTACCGTTTCATAGAGCGGCAGGAAATTTTCGATTGAGCGCTCATTGAACTGCGCGGCGATTCGCTTTTCGTGATTGGCGCACGTGTAGGACGCATACCAACGGGGCTCGGCGTATGCGGGATAGCCCCCTGCCGGTACCAACGAAGCATTCATTGCGAGTGCGGTTGACATCCAGCTAACCTCTGCGGGACACAGCTTCGCCCCGTCACTTACAGGGCATATGTGACCTTAACCAAAACGCTTTCAGCTATTTACACAGAAACGTGCAAACGTCCGGCTCATGCCCCGTTGGAGCCGTCCGAGGTGTTGCGGTCCAGGTTGTTGCCAGCCGATTCGTTCGTTCGATTGCCATTCGGGGAGGTAAATGGCAGCCGCATCTTCAATCCATGAGCAACTTCGTTTACAAGAACTTTCGCTGGATCTTGGGGTTCGACTTCCTCCCAGCGAGATTTCCCCGCAACCCAAACCATCCCCAGCACTAATGTGAAAACCGTTCCCAGAAACACGATTAGCAATCGAGGCGGGTAGGACTTTCGTTCGGGCACCTCTGCCGAATCCAACACCTTGACCGTTGGAATTTCCTTGGCCTCTTGGACCTTGGCCAGTTCATATTGCTTCGTCAATGTTTCATATACCGTTTCTTCGATCTTCAGCCGCCGAAAGAGGTCCGCATAGGGCACTCCCAGGACGGGGAGTTGTCTAAGCGAAGGATAAACCTCTGCTGATGGAGCACTGTTCGGGTCATAGGCCGGCTCGGCTTTTCCGCTGAATTTTTCGAGCTGGTGCCGTAACTCCGTGATGCGTGCTTGCGTCGCGCGAACGCGCACATTGTTGTCCGTATAGATTTGCTTGAGTCCTTCGAGTTCCGACTGTGCGGCGATTAACTGCCCCTCGAGTGTGGCCGCCGCTACCACCATCGCCTTGCCCTGTTCCGTTATGTCGATCGTTCCATTCTTAGTGGCGAATTGGCTGAAATCCTTCTCCGCCGAATCAAGCTCTTGCTTCACGCTACCCAGCCGCTGCTCGAGGAAGACGCGCTCGCGACGTGCGGATGAAGTCGACAGTTGTGCCATCAGCGCATCAAGTTCTTCTACGTACGCGCTTGCAATCGCGGCAGCACGCTTGGCATCGTGGTCGGCCACGCTCAGCGAGATAATTCCGCTTTTGCGGTCCTCGCTAACGCTCGTGTTTTCCGTTAACTTCTGCCGTGCGTCTAGTTCCAAGCGAACGCCATAGACTTTTTTCAAATCAAAGCGCTGCACAATCCGATCCCGGACCGTCCGGCTTTGCAGTATCCCCATGAACAGGGCGCCGGTGGTCTTCACAGCGAGCAGGTCACCCGCGAACGCCCCCAGCCCACCAACCTTTCCCGTCAGCTCCGCCATGAGTGCCATTGGATTGGTCGATTGCGTATCGGGCGGCATGATTTGCACTTGCGTGGCGTAGAGCTTGGGAATCAGAAAAGCAACAAGCGTAGAAATCACAAGCGCAACACAGCCGAGGCGCAGTAGGAATCGCCGTTGGCCCCACAGGGCTCGCAGACGGGCACACAAGCGCTCACGCGAAAGCGTACTGGCGAGCTGAATCTCCAACGCTTCTGCAGCCGACGATTGATCGGCTGAGATCGGTTCCCGGACCTGCATCGTCTGGCTCAAGCGTTGAATCTCCTGCGTTCCTGCATCCGAGGGTCAGCGTGTGAATTGGATTCCGAAGTCATTTTTTCCCCCCCGGCATGAAGCCGAGCTCGAGAGCTGCCGAGAAATTGTTTTGCGGGCCCTTGAATAAGACCGGAAAGTGCGAAATATGCTCGTACTGCAAATCCGATTTGAGATAAAAGCCCGACCGCATATAAACCTGGTTGCGCACGGAGTAGTCTTGCCAGATCCCGCCGCCCGGAATGAAACGAGAATCCACTAGGCTGTCTTTGAAATTGAACTGAAGGGTATTTCGCTCCGAAATCCAATACGTGAGCCAAGCTTGATAGGCTTGACCCATCCGGCCTACTGTATTCCCTATCAAATTCCCGTTGTTGGTATAGCCGTCTTGGTAGAGCGAATTGAAGTAATTCAATTTTCCCGGAGGACCTGGATGTTCCGTGGACGTCGTTTCAATGTGCAAGTCGAGTTTGGGAATTCCGGGAATTCTGGTGATGTAGATACCTGGGCGAAACGGGTTCCTAGGCGGGTCGAGAAAAGGAATGACGTCATCGTCGGAATACAAATCACCATAGAGCACGATGTAGTTCCGGACTTTAGGCACGTGAAACGTCCAATCAAAATTCGTGTGGGAATCGCCGGGAATCGAGCCGCCTTGCCCCGTGCCTTGACCGAAAAAGCTATTAAGGAAGTTCTTCCCTGTAAGCGGATCGCCCCCCTTACCTCCAATCGTTACCGTGCGTCCCCACCCGAGTTCCAACCAAGGGAATGGTTTGGCGTTTATTTTTTGTCCATAGAGAAAAGCGTGCGGATGGATCCGGTACCCCTGCAATTGGCCGAAAAATTGATCCGCTTGAACGGGTCCCAAGAACTTTAGAAAACTCGGCAGGCGAAACGGTTCCGGGTTTACCAAGCGCACCATATCCACAGGTAAAGCGTTGTCGCTGAATAGAAACGAGCCTCCAAGTCCAGGACCCCAAGACAAGCTTTGCCTGCCCGCTGAGATTTGCAAGTTACCAAGGTTCACCGCAATGTAGGCGTCGAGGAATTGGATCTGATTGATTGCTTTGATGGGTGCAGCGGGCTGGAGCAGGGTTCCATCGGCCTGTGCGATTACCTGCTGGACCAAATCCGAAGGCGCAGGAGCCGATGGCGTATGTTGGTATTCGGTACGAACATATATAGCGATTGGGCCGGCCTCTGCGCGAAACGAGCCTCCCGCCTGACCGTTCATCCCTCGTTCGAACGGCCGTCCAAAATCGTACGAGAGTGTTTGACCGAAATGATAACCGTCGGTCAACGGTGGCCCACTGATCGATACGCCGCGCGCATAAATCGAGTCCAAACTTGCGGAGAAATTACGTCCGCCGCTTAGCAGATCGATCTCACGGGCAAACTCTCCTTGCAAGCGGCTTATCAATGGTCTGGCGGTTGCCTCCATCACCATTCCGGAAGTCAGATTGTCTGACGCTTCCACGGTAAGAGTCGCACATTCCATCCGCGTCCATGGCTGCAACCCCTCCATTGCAGTCGTAATGTAGCCGAGCGCCGCTAGCCGCGAGAGGACCGCATACACCCAACTATCCAGGGGAACATAGGTTGAACCCATGTCGCGCGGTTGGCGGCGGTCCTCACCGATGTCCTTTCCGGACAGGCGTTCCCAAGCTCCTCCTCCGATCTCCGGGTCGTGGTGGGTGCGATAGACTTGCTGGCCGATGAACCAGCCGATGGCGCTGCCAATCAAAACATCCGAAGGGAAATGCTGCTTCGCTGGGAGTCGCGAAAAGCTGACGGCCGAAGCCATTCCGTAAGCCATGATCTGCGTAAGCGGGCCCGGATACTCGTGCGCAATCACGCTGGCGATCGACCATACCGCGGTCGCATGTTCGGATGGAAATGAGTCGCCGCCCCGCCAAAAATGCCCTTGATAGTTGTCCTGCTGCGGGCGTTCGCGGCCGAATGTGTATTTCAAAGCGTAGTCAACCGCTAAGCTGTCAATCGCTGCTTCGCCAGCCAGCAGTCCGGTCTCGCGCTTATGGTCATCGTGGGTGACATGACCAAGAAAATAGAATCCAGCGCCCGCGGCTGCCATTGATGCCAGCCCGTAGTTTGAAAAATTATTGCTCATTTTCAGCCGACTCGGGGAATTTGAGAGATGCTTGCTGAACTCGGTATCGGTGGCGAACATTCCTGCAGCGGCCACTCCGAGCGGCATCAACCAGGTCGCGTCCGATGAACGCAGGTCTGCAGGACTCGTCCAAATCGCCTTTTGGTCCTGCAGAAGATGCTTCAAGAAGTTTCTTCCGATTGCATTCTCCTGGTCAGCATCTCTCAGCAAAGGATCGGCCGTTGTCCCAGAGACTGACTCCGAGTCCGTCGTGCTGGTTGCCACCGCTGCGTTCTGCGGTTTCGCCGAGCACGCCGGACTCATCGCTCCTCGAGATAAAAGCATGAGGCAACAAACCAAGAGTCCTGTCCTCCTCGAAGTCATTTTCAGATCTCGTCAATATCTGAGAGCGATGAATACGGTGCCCGCCACTGAAGTCGCCAGCTGCGCGGCGGTGAACACCATCTGCCAATTAGGCCCTCCTCCTATCGCCTTCTCCGGAACAACCACTGTGTCGCCCGGTTGCAATACAGCACCAAGCGAGTTTCCGCTCCACATGCTGCTGCTCGATCCAATCACTGAGCCGTCGGCACGGACGACAAAAATGGCTTTCTTGTTCGCCAGTTGGGTCGGCCCCCCCGACTGGCTCAGATACCATTTGGCGCTCTTTCCAGGTCGGTAGGAGACAGCCGTCGGGTTAAAGACCTGGCCGCTGACCATGACGTAGCTCGGCCGTTTTGGGACCACCAACGTGTCCCCTGCGCGAACCTCAATGTCGTCCGTGGTGCCCTTCCAGTGCGACATATTTGAGGAGACACGGATCGCAACACGGCCCACGGGAGGGTTCTCGCTAAGTTGATCGAGCGTTATCTGGTATTGCTGCAAAGCTGCTTCTTTCGCCTGTTTTTGGCGAGGTTCGGTATCCGGCATCAGCCGGAGGTTGTTCTCGATATTCTTTACCTGAATGATCATTTCATTCCGCTGCTTCGCCTCAAATTCGCGCACCTGGGTGCGTTCGAGCACGGCACCATACGGATAGGCACTCGATTGGAAACCTCCGGCGCGTTCAAGTATCGAGCTCAGGCGTTCGCCGGGACGGATGCCGTAAGTTCCTGGATGTTTCACTTCTCCCTTAATCGTGATGGATGCTCCGAGATCATTCCATCCCGGTAGCTGCCGAATGGAAAGCACGTCTCCGTTACCCAACGGAACGTTCGATTTCATATCGCCGGCCAGAGCCGCGGAGATCGAAATGGTTTCGTGTTCGCCTGAAAGTTTCGTGCCGCCGCTCGTCCACTGAAAGCGTGTGAGATCCGCGGTCTGAGCGTTGGCGCTGGGCTTCAGTCCACCACCTGTGCGAATAAGATCAGCCACCGTCATGTTGGTCGTAAGCGGATACCGTCCGGGCTTCCCTACTTCACCTTCGACATAGACCGTTGCCGGTTGAGCAGCATCCGGATTTCGATGAATCAGCAAGCGGTCACGTGGCTCGAGCAAGATGTTCGCGGACGGATCGCCGCCGATCGCTCCACTCAGATTGACGCTGAAGATCTTCAGTTTTCCGTCTGGCAGGTAGCGGAATATCTGCACGTCACCCGTTTGCGCATCTGGTCCCAGCCCACCGGCTAAGTGCACCGCGTCGCGAACACGAATTTGGCCTGACGTGCGATAGGTTCCCGGAGTCCGTACATCGCCCCAAACCGATACGACTAATGGATCTTCGAAATCGAATCGGCTGAACACGCGAATCGTATCCATCGGATGCAGCACCGGTGCCTGTTCGGGATTCGCAAGTGCATCGGCAAGATCGAAACTTTCTACGCTCGGGTGAAAATCTGGCTCGTTGAGCCGAATGATTTCGGCATACTGTGTTGCGGGTTCGGGCAGGAGGTCTTTGTATGAAGCTACCACGTCGGTGACCCGCATCGCTGCGCGATACGAATAGCGCCCCGGCCGTATCACGTGTCCTTCCAAATAAATTGCGTCTTGGTTATAGGGAGCTATCGGAAAAACACGAATATGGTCCCCATCCCTGATCTCAAATGATGTGAGCTTCTTTGTTACCTCTCCTGAATCTTGGGCACCTATATCGGGGATATCGAAGCTCAACATCGTCTTTTTCTCGTGAGCCAGAGTGCGCTCGACTTCGATATGCCGCAATGCCGCAGTCGGCAGCAGCCCGCCTGAGAGCTCCAGAACGCTCGCCAGATTTTTCTCATCCTTCAATTCGTAAATTGCCGGACGGCGAACCATTCCCTCCACCGTCACCTGCGGCCCAATCGGCGGCACCAGCACAGAGTCGCCGTTTTCGAGGCGCTCGATGTTACCCTTCACTCCATGCAACAGCAGGTCGTATACATCCACCACCTGCACCAGCTGGTTTCCTCGATAGTGCTTCAGAATCCTCAGGGAGCCTCTCGTCGTCGGCCCTCCGGCACTGAACAGGGCATTCAGAGGTGTTGAGAGTGAGCTGACGTCATAAGCGCCCGGGTTTGTCACATCTCCTACTTCGTACACTCGCACCGTGCGCAGCCGCGAAAGTGAAACGTCGGCGGACGCGTCGCGAAACTGCGTTCGCAGAATCTGCTGAAGGTTCTGCTGCACGTCGGCAAGGCTCCGGCCGCTCACTAGCACCGGCCCAACCTCAGGCAAGCTTACTCGACCCTCGCGATCCACAGTCCGCATCAAGCGGCGAGACACACTGCCCCACAAATCGATCGTCAAACCATCACCAGGCCCGACCACGTAGTCTGGACCGGCCGGAAGGTCCATTGGAATGATTCGAGGATCACGACGACGGTTTTCGAAAACATCTACTCCGAACCGCTTCGGCGTGGTTGGGCGGGGCACTGCCTGCACGTACATTTCGTATAGGGATGGAATGTCGTTATATGGATTAGGCTGACGGATCATCGTCGGCTGCACGACTTCTTTGCGCTTCATTGGCTCGCTCAATGGCTGCCGTGCGCCACCTGTTAAGCCGGGCAACAGCGAAGAGCTGTTGGGGGGTGCGTTTTCAAAAAGCGTTTCCGATCCGAAATCGTTCACAGAAAGACCCAGCAATGCGCTCTGAAGCTCGGAGCCACCTCTATTTCCTGGCACGCCCGCACCAAGGCTGAGACCCGGTGTTCCACCATTTGCTCCTTGCTGCATAAGATTCGGTGATATGGCGGGGAGCACCATCCCTCCGACAGGAGAACCAGCCTCGCCTGATCCGGCCGAAAACTGTGAGATGTCGTTCCCGTATTCGTCTGCCGTTTGCATAAGCTGTGCACGCTCAAGGACATTTGTGCCACCGGGAGCGGGGGGCGAAGAACCTGACGGTGTGGGACTATTTCTCGAAGGCAAATCTGTCGTTCCGTCATCTTGGTCTTGATAAAAGTCTGCCCTGGGAGATAGCGTTGAGCCACGCTGCAACTCCGGACAGAGTTGCTCGTCCCGCTCTTCACAAGCGCGAGCTTTTTCGAGAGCTTGCTCTGTTAAGGCGTGAGCTTTGGCTCTGCCTTCTTCGGCGTGCTGGACAGCCCACTTCACCCTCTCTTGGACAAGAAGTTCGTGTTCTTTGCCAGCGTCGGAGTCCGGATTCAGCTTTGGAACCAAGTAGCCATATCGCTGGACGAGGAGAGTTGCGATCGCCCTGAATTGAACGTCCGCATTCAGACGGTCGAAGATTGCGTCATCGGTCATGTCCTGATCACTGATGACCTGGCCGTGATCGGTCGCGTCTTTGGCCACCCAGCGCTTCAGTTCGACCATGAGCCCTGGATCTTTCAGTAGGACTACCTTAATTTCTGCCGCCGCCGCCGCAACCCGGCTCTGGTTCTCACGGCCGAGATCGGAATTAGCCACCGGCGCCGGCCGCACATTTTGCTTCTGCGCCCATGCCGGAAAGCAACCCCACAGAACAACCATGGCACAGACAACCTGCCGAGTACGTTTGAGAGCAACCCGGAATGCGCCCATCTTTATCTGACTGGTCTTAGTAATGCTGAAAATATTCATTGCGGCCTACCAAGCGGCTGCGACTTGCTTCTCAGTGCGTTCAGCACACTCGCTTCGGAAGCTTCGAGTTGATCGGACTTAATTTGTAAGGAAGCGGAATAGAACATCAAACTGTCTCGGTCAGGTGCGATAGCGATCACGCGCATTTCGGGATGACTTCGCAGAGTCGTTTGGCAAATGCCCGGCAAACGATCCGATTGTTCAAGCGCAACGATTAGGAAATCGGGATGCGTTCGCTCGATCGCCGATTCAATCTCTGACTCATCAGGAACCTCTCCCACAATTTCGATATCGGGCTGATCGGAAATCGTGGCCATGATCAATTCCCGAATCAGCCGCGGCCGGTTCGCGACGAGAACTCGAATCGTGTTCACTGGGCACCTCCGAGCGAAGGGCGAAGTATCCGAGAATCCAGTCCCCGCTGCTAGATTTAAATCCGAGGGGATTATGTCGGCACGGACGGTGCGATCGCGACCGGACGCAGGGGCATGGCTTCAGGGGAAAGATGGGCGGAAAAACGGGGGAGCTAGTTTCGTACACCCGGGTTAGGAACGGGTTACGCGGGGAAATTTCTGCGCGAGCAATCCGGTTTGGGAACTAGAGCATCGCTGTTCCTGCTTGGCACGCCTCGAACACTCCGAGCCGATCCACCACACCCACCTTGCGCAGAATTCTGTGAACGTGGCTCTTCACAGTTTCTTCCGAAAGACTCAACTGCATTGCAATTTCCTTATTGGTCAGCCCGCGCCCGATCAAGGGGATTAACTGCTGTTCGCGCCGCGTGAGGCCCCATTGCTGTCTGGTTCTTGTATTAGGCAGATCTGAGGATAGAGACGCGACGTAATCGAAGAGAACACGAACAAAATGTGGCGGACAGATTGCCTCTCCTCGCGCCACGGCTCGAATTCCTCCAATGACTTCGATTGCCGGAGCGTCCTGTAAAACATATCCCATGGCCCCTTGTTTCACGGCACTCAGGAAGTGCTTCTTGTCATCATCCATCGCGATTAGCAAAACCTTGATTCCCTTCCGGTCAGCTGGGGATGCTGTCACCCACCATCCATCTGTCTCAAGGACGAACTGTAGCGAATCAAGCACCAGAACCTCGGCGTCTGAGTTAATCACCTCTTCCTTGGAATCTGCTCGGATCGATTGTGCTCCTATCAGATCCAGATCAGGCTTCTTTCGGACCATGCGTTCGATTGATTCTCTCAAAAGGCGATTACTAGATAGGACGAAGACACTAATCTTCCTGTCCATGAATTTCCCTCAGTACCCCAAAAGCGTTCGTAATGCAGCTACCTATAAATAGGGTTACTACAAAATGCAAGCGTTAATTTTATCTTTGGGTTACGTAGTTGATGTGCGCAACACGTCGAACCTGAATCGGTCCCAATTCGGGAAATCCCGAGTTGTACAGCGTCCACAACGGTACAGCGCGAAACCTTCAAGTTCAACCCTGAGCGTCACCGGGAGGACGCGCAAAAGGTTCGGCAGCGCGGAATTGTTCCGTTCTGATCATCCTACGACACCCCAGCGTTCATGATGTTAGAACGCCTGGCAACATCAATGCGTTGCTTGAAGCCATCCGCAAATTAGATAAAAAACTCTTTGGCTGACTCCCCACCTGAAAACTGAATGGGAGACCCATTCCATTGTTTCCCACAAGAGCATCCGCCTCATTCGGAGGCACTTGCAAGTGGAAAATATTCGTTACTTCCATATCGCTTAGGCCGCCGTTCCGTTTCGTGGGACAAGACTTTTTCAGGCCGTGCTCGACGTAACCGATGCTATGGACTGGCTTCTCTGCCGTATTCCTGGCGTGCGCCTCATGGCGTGGCAAATCACTTTCGAAATGGTCAATCGCGAATAAGGGCGCTTGAGTTCGGAAGACACCAGTGTCCGTTCGTCACTGAACGTCGCCGAGTGAATGGAGATCCCGGGAACCTGCCCGCCGCTAAATCTCAGTGGCTGCGGAGACCTCCTCGCGCCTGTGAATGCGCCGGTGCAGCTTGGAGCTCTGGGAAGGAAGAGGAGCCGATGTCGCCAGGTAAGTCTGCAGCAGAAAGAGCAGAGCGTTGGAAGGGATATGAAGATTGAAATCCACAAAACTGTGAAGCAGGATTCCGCAAACGGCGGCGATTGCGCCCGCGTGAAGAGCGCGAGAAAAGTGTCCCTGCTCGGCCGTGAAAGATCTCCAGGCGCCTCGGAACAGTAGCCAAAGAAACGCGATTCCGCACAAACCGCCCAGGAGTCCTGTCTCGGCGAGCGTCTCGATATAATCGTTATGGACGTGATCCACCACCAGCCCGTCGTATCCGGTATCGTAGCCTGGGAAAACGGTGACGATCGTTCCTAGTCCGACGCCCTTCACCGGATGATCGAAGAAGATGTGTTCGGCGCCTCGAAACATTGAGGCGCGGCGAGAAAGCGTCACGTCGCCGATCCTCGTTTTTGAGAAACGTTCAATCGCTTTTCCCGCGCCCAACCAGGCAATCAGTGCGAGTGAAGCGAGAGCGACGAACGCAACCGCGATCATCGTGGCGCCTTGCGGTCCTTTGCGAGTGCGTGCGAGCAACGCCAGTACGGCCACTTCAAATCCGAAGCACACAATTCCGCCTCGAGAACCGGAAAGAATGAGCGCGCCCACAGGGAGGATCGTCAGCAGGCCAGCCATCGGGAAAAGATCTCGGCGCACACCGCGGAACACGAGCAGTGCCAGTCCGACAGGCGCAACCAGCTCCACAAATCCGGCAAAGTGATTGCGATTCACATACGGTCCAAATACATCGCCGCCCTGCGGAAGCTGCCGGATCCAGTAAATTGTGCCTTCGGACGTGAAATGCTGAATGATTCCCAGTAAGCCGACCGAAAACCCCAGGAAGACGAGAAACCAGGCCAGCTTCACAAGGTCTGACGCTTCCCGAAACACCTGCGCGCAAAGGAAGAACACGATGAAATAGGCGGCAAATCGAAGCAGCTCGATTCGAGTAAGAAATGGATCCGCGCTCCAATGTAGAGCGAGTTGCATCGCTCCGATTCCGATGAATCCGAGAAAAGGCCAATTGAGCGAGTTCCATCGAATCGCTATTTCCGGATTCCGGTAGGCGAGTACGGCCCACAAAACCAAAAGGACTGAAGCGCCAATTTCGAGAACCGATTCCGACCAAACCTCTACGACCCCATGAGCCAAAACGCTGAAGGCGAAAAGGACGCAAAGTCCGATGCGGACGGCTTTCATTTGGATGGTGGCGGTACCGCAGCGTTCGATGCCACAAGCGAAACGTCGCCGATCCAGGCCGTGCCGTTCAGCTTGTTCTCAAACATGTGGCTCTGAAACCGGCGCACCTGAACCAACAGGAAGTGTGTCTCGGCCCCGGTCGTAAAATCCACGTCCACCGGGGTCCAAGGATGTGACCCTGTGAAATTTTCAGTAAGGATATTGACGGCGTGGTGATTCGGGTCGGTGATTGAAAATAAGACGCCGTACTCCGTCGTGATTCCTTCCGTTTTCAGCGCCGCATGAAAATGATACTGCCGGCTCGGTTCGACCGGAACGAACTCAAGGGGCGCCATGAGATCTAGGTTTGCGCCCCCGCCGAAATCGAGTCGCACCGATCGGCCCCCGGACGGAAGCGGCGCATCGAAATCGATCGAAGCGCCGAAAGGAAAATTCCAGCGCCAGTCCAATCCACCATTCGCGAAATCCCTGGCGAAATCTCCATTCCAAATCAATGAATGGTCTGCCGGTTCGTTATGAGGGAGTCCCGCCGCAGCCAGCGCTTCTCGCCACACTCGGCTTGCATCCTCCCCACGGTCGCTTTGTATCAATAGCTCAAGAAGAGGGAACGAACGGCGCAGCTCGACGGGCTTGCCGAGCGACAACAACCGCTGCCAAATCACGAGTGCCGGCGCGGGTTGTCCGCCAGCCGCCATGAAATCAATCGCCTGGAAATAGCCATCCTCATCGGCAGGCAATACCTGATTCAATAGAATGTTTGGGTCCTGACTCAAATGCCAGACGCGAGAAACGGCAAGTGGCACAAGCTTTGGATCCGCTCGCAGGGCATGATTGATCTGCGCAAAGCCCTCGGCATCGTCATCCTGACGCAGAAGAAAATTGCCGTAAGCCCACGCGACTAGAGCTGACCCAGGATACGCGGCCCGCGCGCGATTAAGAGCTTCCCGCGCGAGCGGAATGTTTCCGATGGACTCATACCCCACTGCCAGGTCCATCCAATAGTCCGCTGACAATGAAACGCGCGCCACTGCCTTCTGAAAATCCGCCACCGCTCCTGCCGGATCGAGATTTTCGAAATTTGCCTCTCGAGCGCGGCCAAGGCGGTCCCAAGCGGCGGCATTTTCAGGTTCGAGGGCCACTCCGCGTTCCATTTGATCGATCTGATTGCTCTTGACGCGATAATCAGCCAGCCAGATTCGAATCGCCTGATATGTGAGGATCGCAGCGGCAAAGAAGGAAACCAACAGGAAAGCTTTTCGCGAGCCGGAGTATTCAGACGAACCTTCCATATCTTCCGTAATCTCCTATGGAAATCGCCCTGTCGGCAAGCGGTATCTGAGGCGGTGGGCCACGGACAGGACCTTTGTATGAGAACAGGACTGCAGCATCAGAAAGCCGCTAGCCCCGAAAATTCCGGCTACTTTTCGCCGATGTGGTAGACGATTCCCACCGAGATGCGGTAGTTCCCCTGCGTGTTGGTCATTTGATTTGGAAAGTTCGAAAATCTGGTTTGCTCGTAATCAAACTCAAACAGCCGCACGGCCCACTTCGGCTTGATTCTCCACTGCACTCCGCCTCCGCCAGCCCACGCGAACGCGCCGCTCGTGAATGTAGTCTTGGGAAATCCGGCATTCAAAGGAAACGTAAGGCGATCGTATCCGCCGCCAAAGAGAACCTGCCCGTATGGTATGAGTTTGTGCCGGTGTCCGAGCGGATATATGCGGGGTCCAACCATGAATGTATAAATTTGCGAATCCCCATTGACGCCTTGATTGCGATAGGTGCCGGTGAAATCTCCTGTTACCCCGATCCATCGACGCACATTGTGATCGAGTGAGGCGTTCCATCCGTTCGTTCCAAACCGCGGAGCGTTTGTAGGGTAAAAAGAGCGGAAGAGATAGGCTCCTTCAACATCCCATGCAGGCGTTTGTTGCGCAACAGCGGGCCGGGTAAAAATAAAAAGTAACGCGAAAAGGCCGAACCATTTCTTCATCCCCAACGCCTCCTCAAACAGTGCCGAATGAACCTTCTATGATGTCGCCGGGCATGAAAGGGTCTCCTATCCTCGTCCGGCACGCAAGAGGAATTGGGAATCGGTTGGGATCAAAGTCTCGAATGGTGGAAGTGCCCAAATACAAAAGCCGGGCTACTCGCGGAAGGCTCCGCGCAAAATCCCCACACCAAATCTATTCTTCGCTTACAGTATTCCGATGCCGCTGTCCGGCTCCATCGCGGTTAAATACTCCGAAGACGACGCCCAATTCGTCAGCATCCGGCCGCTCGTCCGGCAAACATTCCGTCCCTCCGAACTGATCGACATGATCGTCAGCGTCACTGGAAAAGATCCCGCGCGCGTCAAGCAAATACTCCGCGCCGGCACCATCGTCTTCAATTCCTACCGCTACTGGTGGGCCTCGATCGACGCCGACGCAGCGGAGCTTTCCCAAATTCTCAGCAAGTATCCCGACGCGCAACCGTCTCGCCCGTTCCGGCCCGAAGATTGCACCGAGGTAATCCTCGAATCGCCCGGCACTCCGCCTCGCCACACGCTTCACCTCCGCCGCGAAGACGCGTCGCGCAAGCGTCTCTTTCGCAGGCGTAGCCTCTGGGACGCCCTCATGGATATCGCCCGTCAGCACGCTCCCACATACCGCGAATATTCGTACGCCTACCGCGCCGACCTCTACACGCTGTCACTCGACTCCGCCGCGATTGCGCATCTCACCCAACAAACCGCTCAATACTCCCCCCGCCAGCTCGCCACCCAACTCGGAATCCTGCCAAACATCTCGCAAGCCAAATTTCTCTGCCCCCGCAGATAATTTTCACGAGACGCACGCGTCCTCCAGTGCAATGTGAAGTACGCGCCGGATCACCCTGCCCGCACCGGAAGACTCGGGACGAGCCACCGAAAAACCATCGTCGCTGCAAATGCCCCGGCCAGTTGCGCCAACACAAACCACGGAGCATCCGTCGGCCGGATACCCGAAAACGTGTCGCTGAGAGATCGCGCAATCGTAACGGCCGGATTCGCGAATGAGGTAGACGCCGTGAACCAATATGCCGAAGTGATGTATGCGCCCACCGCAAATGGAACAAATTCCGAACGAAGCCGCGAAGAATTGCCTCCGCCATGATCGACCGGGCAGAATTGCCCGTGCAGAGAAATAAAACGTTATAGCGATCCTGCATGACGATTCACCTCCGCGTTTTTTCCCGGCAACGATTTCAGTAGCGTAGGCTTCAGCCTGCGCCCCAACACCAATCGCGCTCCGCATGAGCAATTCAGCAAATCGTGGCAAGCACCGCTTCCAACGGATCCTCTGGCAACACCTCTAACAACAACCGCGCTTGCCGATGACCTTCGCATCGCGCGCCAGTTCAGGCACATCCCGGAAGCATTGCCTCAAGCACTTCAATAGGCTCCGGCGAAACGCCGACTTCGCCGGCGTGAGTTTGTAGTACGCCCACAGCCCTTGCTTCCTTTTTGTAATCAAGCCGGCCCGCCGCAGATACGCCAGGTGCCGCGAAGCCGTCGGTTGAGGTACGCGTATCACGCCTACGATGTCGCAGACGCAAAGTTCGCCGCGCAGCAGCAGATGCAAAATCCGCAGCCGCGTGCGGTCCGAAAAAGCGCGAAACATCAGATTGACACCAGGGCTTGTCATGAACTATATTCGCTTAGGCGAATATAGTTCAATCCAGCTTTGAAGTAAAGGAGCTGCTATAAAGGAAGTTGGCTGTGAAGCAGTTCCTATGGAGAGTTGCGATGAACGATCAGACGAAAATCACCGAAGCCGTAAAAGAAAAATATGGAGAGGCGGCCAGCCGCGTTGCCTCCGGCGGAGCCGCATCCTGCGGCACCGCGCCTTCCTCCTCCTGCTGCGGCAGCGATCCCATCACATCCAACCTTTACGAGTCCGCGCAGACCGCCGGCCTTCCTCAGGGCGCCGTCCTCGCTTCCCTCGGGTGCGGCAATCCCACGGCCCTCGCGCAGCTGAAGCCGGGCGAAATCGTCTTGGACCTCGGGTCCGGTGGCGGCATTGACGTGCTCCTTTCCGCGAAGCGTGTCAGCCCGGGCGGCAAAGCCTACGGCCTCGATATGACGGACGAGATGCTGGCCCTCGCGCGCGAAAATCAAAAAAAGGCCGGCGTGGAAAACGTCGAATTCCTGAAAGGTGAAATCGAAAATATTCCTTTGCCCGAATCTGCCGTGGATGTCGTTATCTCAAATTGTGTCATCAATCTTTCCGCCGATAAAGATCGCGTCTTCCAAGAAGCATTCCGCGTCCTCCGCCCCGGCGGCCGTTTTGCCGTCTCCGATGTAGTCGTCAACGGAGAAGTTCCTCCTGAAATTAGACGCAACATGGAATTGTGGGTCGGATGCGTAGCCGGAGCGTTGCGCGACTCCGAATACATCTCGAAGCTCGCGAGCGCAGGATTCCGAGAAATTTCAATCGAGCCAACGCGCGTTTACAAACTCGATGACGCGCGCCAGTTTCTCGCGGCGCAGGGCATCGACGCCGATTCCATCGCTCCACAGGTGGAAGGCAAGTTCATCAGCGCCTTCATCCGCGCCACGAAATAACGAAACGCAATCGCCCGCCGCCGAAACTACTCGTCACTCGGCTGACCCGCCAAAGCGTGCGGTAGCCTCTCGATGGTTCGCTAGAAGATGATTGGCTTGAAGCTGCGGTCGAGCTTTTGTTAAAACAGGTACAGAGCCATTAGGCTCTGCCACGGCTAATGAACCACGTATGCATCACCATCGCGTCCAAAATATCAATCCTGAATAAATGCTCTGCCTCGATCTTCTTTTGAGCCGACGCTCAAAGGAAACCGAGCGCCGCAAGGAGGGATCATGCCTGAGGTTGAACGTTACGACGCGCTTGTTATCGGCAGCGGTGAAGCTGGAAAGAACATCGCATGGACGATGGCGAAGATGGGCCATCGTACCGCAGTCGTCGAACGCAAGCTGATCGGCGGCTCATGCCCGAATATCGCCTGCCTGCCCAGCAAGAACATCGTTCACAGCGCGAAGGTCGCTTCTTTTGCTCGTCGCGCAGCTGAATTCGGTCTTGAACTGGGATCGCTTACGATCGATATGGCCGGCGTCCAGCGCCGCAAACGAAAAATGGTCGAGGATGAGATCCGGGCCCATCTCGGTCTTTACAAGGCCAGCGGGGCAGAACTGATTATGGGTTCGGCCCGCTTCGTATCTCCCAAAACGGTAGAGGTCACCCTCAACGGCGGAGGCACGCGTGCGATCGCGGGTGACCGCGTATTCCTCAATTTGGGCTCGCGCGCGGCTATACCGGATGTGCCCGGAGCATCCGCATCAAAACCGATGACGCACGTTGAGCTCTTGGATCTCGATCGTCTGCCACAGCATCTCGTCGTGATCGGCGGCGGTTACGTCGGCCTTGAACTGGCGCAAGCCATGCGGCGCTTCGGTTCGCGAGTGACGGTGATCGAGAAAGGCCCGCAGGTGGCCGGCCAAGAGGACGCCGACGTGGGAGCCGCGCTCTTCGAGCTGTTCCGCGACGAGGGAATCGAAGTGCTCCTCGAAACTGAAGTTCTCCGGGTCGAGGGGCTTTCCGGCCAGGAGATCCGCGTCCACGTCAAAGACGCAAATGGCGAGCGAGCGATCGAAGGCACCGATCTTCTCGTCGCTATTGGCCGAGTGTCCAACACTCGCGGAATCGGACTCGATCAAACGGGAGTGGAGCTGGACAGCCGCGGCTATATAAAGGTTAACGAACGCCTGGAGACCACCGCTCCGAGTGTCTGGGCCGTGGGCGATTGTGCCGGCAGTCCACAGTTTACCCATGTCGCCTTCGACGATTTCCGCGTGATTCGCGACAACCTGCAAGGAGGGAATCGCACAACTCTAAACCGCTTGATCCCCTTTTGCATCTTCACTGATCCGGAACTCGCGCGCGTGGGATTGAACGAATCGCAGGCGAAAAGTCGCGGCGCCGAGTATCGCGTGGTGAAAATGCCGATGGCCGCAGTCTTCCGCGCAGAAGTTCTATCGGAACCGCGCGGTTTCCTGAAGATGCTGATCGATAAGCACAGCGATCGCATTCTCGGGATCACGGTGCTCGGTGTCGAGGCCAGCGAGCCGATGGCAACCGTTCAAACCGCAATGTTGGCAGGCCTGCCATACACGGCGCTGCGCGATGCCATCTTCACTCATCCCACGGCGGCTGAAGGCTTGGTACGTCTGCTGGCAAGCGTCCCCGCAAGAGCAGCGCAACAGGCCGCCTGACACCGTCGCGACCGCATCTTCAGCAATCGGCGCGGACGCTGGAACTCCCGCGGCGAATGCTTGCGCGGGTGAAGCTGCGCAAGCGGTGGTTTTCTCCGCTGGCGTCCGTTCGTGTCGTCGAATCCCTTTGATCTGGCGAATTTTTTTGTGATTGATTTTGATTCTTTTTCCTCCTTTTACCGCCGATTAGAATTTTGCAAGTTGGGGATTCCTCATGGTTTGCCGTCATTTCTAATCGCGGGACGGTAGATTAAGTTTATGCGGGAAAAACCGGGCTGCGGCGCGGGATTCGAGCCAATCGCGCTAGGAGCGCTGATCCCGTAGGGGCCAGGATGTCTAAGCGATACCGGGAATGCTTGCGCGGGTGGGGCAGCGCAAGCGGTACTGTCGCTGCGCGACGCCGGATTCGAATGCTGCATGGCGCCGGATTGTGGAGCGGGGGCTGATTCGGACGCGGCGTTATGTGCAGAGTCTTGCGCGGGTGTGACCGCGCAAGCGGTATGGTCGGGCACCGACCGGCTTTGCAGATTATGGCCGCGAACTGCGTTTCGCGGCAGTGCTTGCGCGGGTGGATCAGCGCAAGCGGTAGCGGTCGCACGGCGACCGGTTGAAGGTCGAGGAGGCGATTTTTGAGACTCAGCCTGTTGAGCAGGCTGAGCTAGTTGCGCGGGTGAGGCGGCGCAAGCGGTAGCGGTCACGGTTCGACCGCGATGACGTGAATCTGACGGCAACTTCGGAACAGCTTGCGTGGGTGAGGCTACGCAAGCGGTAGCATTGCGACGCGATGCGTCATTCGAATCAATAGCGGCACAAGCTGTGTGGTCAGACACCGACCGGCCTTTCGGATTCTGGCCGCGAAGTTCGCTTCGCGGCGTTGCTTGCGCGGGTGAGCCCCTTGAAGTTCGGGGCAAGCCAGCGCATGCGGTGGCGGTTCGACCGCGATGATTTGAGCCCGCCGTCAACTTCTCAACGGCTTGCGCGAGTGAGGCTGCGTAAGCGGCAGCGTGCTCTTCGAGCACTTCATCTTCAAGTTCTTCTAACTCGCTGTCGGGGTCGTCGTCGGGGTCATCTTCCGTGACGCTAAGGGCATTGCGCCGCGATGCACCATTTGAATATCTGGGCTCGATGTCGATGATGTCGGAATCATTTTCCTGATCATTTTCCCGATCATTTTCCGGGTAAGGGGCGGGCGATGGGGCTGGGCCGGGGTCTCTGAAAGTCGAGATGCTTACGCGGGTGGGAATTTCGGTCCAGCGGCCGTGGCGGTCGATGCAGCTGTAGGCACGCATGGCGCGAAGGATCGTGTCGCCAGTGAATTTCACGTCGTCTACTGCTTCGACGAAGGCATCGAGCCCGGAGTGCAGATTTTCGCGGCGCTGGAGGAGAAGGCTGGCGGCGCGGGCGTGCCGATAGATGGTGCGATAGTCGGCAAGATTGTAGTCCTCAGCGAGCTTCCAAGGGGCGCGCCAGTGAAGGAATTCCTCTTCGATGGCTTCGCGTTCGGGGTGGTGGCAGATGATGCATTTGCGGCTGTGGCGTTCGAGGGCGGCCTTCATTTCCAGCTGCTTTCGCCGGCTAATGGCGCGGGCCGTTTTGCTAGTCGTTTTTCTGGTGAAGGTGCGGGCGAGTTTGCGAGCGATTCTGCGGGTGGTTTTCTTACTGGCGGTCTTTTTAGTGGCGTTCGGGCTAGTGGCATTCGAGGTCATTTGAGTTGTCCTTTTTTGGGATTCGCGGGCCGCAGGACGCGGGCGCGTGTGCTACGAGGTGGGGGATCGTTCGATTTTCGTCAGCCGGCTAGCATCGGCCGACTTTCGTTCAGTCGCCTCCTTCGTACCTCCTTTTCCGGCTCTTGGCGCTTCGCGCTATGTAGCCAGACTTAACTTAGCACGGGACGAAACATTGGGAAGTACAGAAAAGGGACAGGACGACGAAAAAATTGAGGTCAGTTTTAGGACTGGCCGAATGGGCAGGTTTCTATCGACACTTCGGGTTTCAATGCTCGTGGTTAAGGAGCCATCGAATCACAAAATTTCAAATTTCGAAAAAGCCAGTTCGGAACCTCGCCGATACATAGACACATTGCTTGGTTGTGAAATCGCGAATTGGAGATATAGAGCTTTATAGTTGCTTTTCTTTTGAACAAACCTTACAAACAATGCTGTGATTGAGCAGAAATCGTTGTTTACGTCCGAAATTGACAGGCCCTTCTCCTATACGAGTGAACATGTTGCGGCACCGTTGGCTTACGATGGTGTACTCGCATTTCACAAGTATTGGGGCAAGAAACCCGTCGAACCGCTGGCATTTATAATTGAGCGCCTAACCGATTCGGGGGATTTGGTAGTTGATCCGTTTACTGGCTCCGGTGTCACTGGCTTTGCGGCCGTCAAACTAAAAAGAAGATATTTGGGAATTGACATTAATCCGGTCGCGGCTAAGTTATCATCCGTGGTGTTAAATCCCCCAGCAACTAGAGAGCTTGAGTCGGCATTTGATGACGTTTCTCGAACTGCTAAGCGCGAAATCGAACAGACCTATCTAACTGGATTCAAAGGGCGGCCTGCTACACATTACCTCTGGGATCGAGATGAGATGCGGGAGATTTGGATAGTTTCTGGCCGTCGCCATGTCACACTCGAACCGACAAAATGTGATCGTGAAAATTTTGAGCGGTATGAGCCATACCGTCCGAATTTCCGAGATCTTCATTTCTTTCAAAATTCGCGAATTAATGCCGCCCCTTCGCTCGGTTGGGGGGATCTATTTACCGGCCGGGCTCTTCGAAATATCGAACTTTTGCTTAAGACAATTAGAGCTTCTCGTAGCGACGCCCGCGCAGCGCTAGAGTTGTGTCTGACGGCGGCACTTGGCCAGATGAGTAAAATGGTCTTCGCGATAACGGGTCGAGGAAAGACCGTCGGTGTTAAGTCAAGTAGGACCGAAGTTGGTTCTTGGGTCATCGGATTTTGGCGACCTCCTTTGCATTTCGAGATTAACGTGTGGAATTGCTTTGAACGAAAAGTCAGAAAGTTAGTCTCGGGATCTGGTCCTGAAGCACAACGCGCGATAGGCGGGTCGGTATCGGACCTGATGAAAAGAACTGCCGATTTTTCAATTGTTACAGATGATGCGGTGCGCGCTCTGTCGCAAATTCCGGACGGCTCGATTGAACTGATTCTCACTGATCCACCCCATAGCGATCGCGCGCCATACCTCGAATTGTCGGAGCTGTGGAATGCGATACTCGGCCTGAGTCCTCAATACGCGGATGAAATCGTCGTTTCCAACGCAAGACAGCGTGGCAAAAACGTTCGTGACTACAATACTCGCATGAATCAGTTCGCCGCAATTGCTGTGAAAAAACTTAACAAAGAAGGTGCAATAGCGATTCAATTCAACGCGAGAGATAAGTTAAGTTGGGAATTCCTAAGAGACTTCGAATCAAGCGTTCAAGGGTCCAACATTTCATATCGTGGGACCTTCCCATTGTTGTACTCGGCTAATTCCGTCGTTCAGGATAATCGCAAAGGAGCGCTCACATCCGACTACGTTCTTATTTTTGCCTCCGCAATGGCAAAATTGGAATCGTTCTTAAGCTTACCCAACTGGACCTCAGAATACCCAATCAAGCTCAGCAGAGTTGGCGATGCCGTTGACGTTTGATGAATGCGAACGGCTATTCCGGATCGATCGTATAAGCGAGCTCGCCAAGGATCCTGATGGCATTAGATACCTCAAGCTGCGGTCGAAGGGAAGGCCTAGAACGGTTATTCGCTACCGCGGGTAAAGTGGCACCAGAAGGAAGCACTCTTGAGCTGTTTCGAATAGCCTTTGACAGCGACATCACCGTCGCGCAAATTGAGACATGTATCAGGGAATTATATCTTATCGCGAGAGAAGTCAGGCGCGCGCAGGAGCCCGAGCTAGTAAACCAACTTTATCGGGTGCAGGAATTCAATTGGGGCGGGCTTCATCAGAATAGTTTAGAGAAAACCATTGTTGATAACTACGTAAAGAAGATTAGAAACTTCGATCGCCTGAACGATGTAATTGAAAATGAACTGCATACAAGTATGCGCGGCTATGTTATGTGCTCTTGGTATAACCATTGGACCTCAATCATCATTGAAGACGTGTTCAAGGACAGTCCGGTTGTGCTGCCTGCGGTTGGATTGGTTAAAAGGATCGACTTTTTTATTAGAGATGTTCCGTTCGATCTGAAAGTGACCTATCTCCCTGAGGGGTTTTTAGCGCGGAAACGATTGGAGGCTGACCAACGACCTGAGCTTACGATGCTCAGACGCGTTGCGCGCCGGTTCGCCGTTCCTATTCCCAATGATTTGTCCCCTGGCGCACTTCTTCAAGATCTTTGGATAAAATTGTCCGATCATCCCGACGCGGAGTGCCGAGATGCTGTCCGGCAACTACACGAATTCCGCGATCATCTGGTGGAAAGCGTCAAGGACAACCCGACTGAGCTAATTACTTGGCTCTACGAGGAACAAGGGTTCCGTCGATTTGACGCCTCTAACCGATTATTTCTTGTCCTAGTGGATCAGAGAAATTATTTTGAATCGTGGAAGCTCAAGAGAGCGAAGGCACTCCTTGAGAGACAAGTCAGCCGCTACCTCGAAAGTATTTCTGGCAACGTTGGGCGCGAAGTTGGTTTTGAGTGGCAAGGCACTTCCTATAGCGTCGTGTCAGACTTGGTAATCGTTACAAATGCCGAAGCGCTCCCCTAGATTCAAAGGAACCATCAACGGATGAAGATCGTCGTTGCGGACAAAATTAGCGAGCGCGGTTTCGCGCTCTTGCGCGAAGCGGGCTGGGACGTTGCGACGCCCACAGCCGGCGCGCTCGCGACCGAACTCGCGACCGCAGACGGCCTCATCGTGCGCAGCGCCACGAAAGTGACGGCGGAGCTACTCGATAGCGCGCCGAAGCTTAGAGTTGTGGGACGGGCCGGAGTTGGCGTCGATAACATCGACGTCGAAGCTGCTACGCATCGCGGCATTCTCGTGATGAACACGCCGGGCGGCAACGCCGTCAGCGTCGCCGAGCACACTTTCGCGCTGATGCTGGCGATGGCGCGCTCCGTGCCGCAATCGAATGCTGCAATTCATGCGGGGCGCTGGGAAAAATCGGGCGCCTCTGGAACCGAACTGCGCGGCAAGACGCTTGGCCTCGTCGGTCTCGGACGCGTGGGCACGGAAGTGGCGCGCCGCGCACGCGCGCTCGAAATGACAATTCTCGCGCACGATCCGTATGTGAAGCCGGCGGCTGCGCGCGAAGTGGAAGTGGAGCTTGTGACGCTTGATGAGCTGCTCAAGCGCTCCGATGTGATTTCGCTGCACACGTCGCTCAGCCCTTCGACTGAAAATATGTTCAACGCGGCGGCGTTCGCGAAAATGAAGCGCGGCGCGCGGCTCGTGAATTGCGCGCGCGGCGAATTGATTGACGAAGCCGCGCTCGCCGAAGCGCTGAAATCCGGACAAATCGCTGCAGCTGCTGTGGACACCTTCGCCGAGGAGCCGCCGAAGAATTCTCCGCTCATCGGCCTGCCGAATCTGATCGCCACGCCGCACATCGCGGGCTCGACCGCCGAAGCGCAGGAAGAAGTCGGCACGTCCGTGGCGCAGCAGGTCCGCGACTATCTCGCTGACGGCCTGATTCGCAACGCCGTGAACATGCCCGCGCTTTCGCCGGAGCAGTATCGCCGGCTGCGTCCTTACATCGACTTGGGCGAACGCCTCGGCGCGCTGATCGCGCAAGCTGCGCCTTCGCCGAGTTTCAGCCGCATTCGAATTCGCTATGCGGGCGAAGCGGCGGAGCTGGGTTCGCACGTGGTTCGCAGCGCGATTCTCAGCGGGATTTTGAATTGCGTACTTTCGGAGAAAGTGAATCTGGTGAACGCGTCTGCTGCAGCCGCCGAGCGCGGCTTGATCGTGGAAGAAACCACGCGCCGCCGCGAGCGCGGATTTCCGAACACCGTGGAAGTGGCCGTTGCGGATGGCGGCCGTAATGGTGGCAATGATAATGACAGCGAACATGGCGTTCGCGATAAAAACGACCGGGAGCTGAGCGTCGAAGGCACCGTCGTGTCCGACGGCTCGCCTCGCATCCTCTCGTTCGACGGCATCGACCTGGAAGCTCCGCTCGAAGGCACGCTGCTTCTCACGCGCAATCGCGACGTGCCCGGAGTGATCGGCCAGATCGGAACCGCTCTCGGAAATCTTGGCGTGAATATTGCGACGTTTGCGCTCGGACGCCGCTCGCCCGTTCACGGCGCAGAAGCCGTTGCGATGGTTCGCCTCGACGGGATCGTGAACGAATCAGTCGCCGAGAAAATTCGCGCAATTCCTTCGATCACGGAAGCGCGGCTTATTCATCTTCCCGACGCGCCCAAAGCACGATCGTGACCCGGCGGTGAAATCGTGCGCGGCAATCGAGCGAATCGAAGCAAGCGAATCCAGCGCAAAATCGGCGGGGGCAATGAAACGATGAACGCGCTCAGCGAGCTGTGCTATCCTTTCTACTGCGCTCAAAGCGCATTTCCTCTTTCGAGCGGCAATCGGTCGGGGCGTAGCGCAGCCTGGCTAGCGCGCCTGGTTCGGGACCAGGAGGTCGATGGTTCAAATCCATTCGCCCCGACCACTTTAATTCTCCCTCTTCTTGCACTTACGCATTTGCTGTGAAATCGTGTCCGGTGGAATTTGTAGCGCACGTAGCGCAACTAAGTCTCGTCTCCGTATCCGAAACTTCCGGCATAACGAAGCCGAGTCCCACTTTTTCTGTCCACTCCTGTCGGAACTCCATGTCCTCGGTTAGCTGCTTCGCATAGCGTGAGGACATGTCTGGGTTGTCGTGTCCAAGCCAGTAGTCAATCAGGAGTTGCCCCACTACTGAACAGCGCTCCTTTGGTGTGGAAAATTCGGATTGCGACACGATTTGCTCGATTAATCATGCATTCCACTCCGTCTGGCGTGCTCGCTTGCCCGACCCGGTCATTTGCTTCGGAGGTCGGACTGGCGTCTCGTTCTGGTACCTCTTTGCATCTCAGCCTTTCCTTCTTTCATTCACTAACACTGTCAACACCCGCTAGGCACGCTAGAACTCAAGCCCCATTGGCGAATTTCGCGTAACGCAACCTCTAGAATCCCGAGTCCTAGCATGTCGCGGAACACGTCAATACCCGCTGTTCATGCGGGTTCTAGCGTCTCTAGCACCTGACGCGGTGGCAGATAAGCAGCAAAGGCTTGCCCAAAATCCACCGGGTCATACCCGCATCGGTTATCGTCGGCAATCCACATCTGTCTAGGTGCAATACCAAACGGTCGCAACATACGCGCGAGAGTCATGGCATTCAGTTCACTCCACGGATTCTCCGGCAGGTCACCAAGTTTCAATATCAGCTGCTCGGTCTCAAGCTTCCTGTGTTTTGATTTTTCAAACACTTCACGCACATCCGCCAAGAGCCGAATGCCCCGCGACTCGTCTACGTCCAGCTTGTTTTTCTCGCCGGAAAGCTGGAGAGAAATCTGCTGCAACTCTTTCAGCCGCTCAGGAACGGCGACCGAAGCAACCGCAAAGATTGGCTCCCAGATATCCGCTTCTCGGTCTTGCAGGAAATCCAGTTTCTGTTTGCGGTAAGCTTCCGCAATCTGCGCCGCGTGTGCGCGCAGCCATCCATTCATCAAGATTCTGATATCCGTGGCTCGGTCTGCGGCAACTCGGCGACGAAACCGACCGACGGGTTCGCCCTTCAGACGACGCCGCATGGATACGAGGATGGAACGGTCGCGTAAAGTATCGGGTAGATTACCGATTGCCAAGACCGCTTTCGGGCAATACACGGGAAACTTTTTGACGTCATGGTTCCTTCCTTCGCAGCGAATCACAAACGCGCCTTTCCTAAAGCCGGACTGTAGGAGAGCTAATAGATACTGCGTGTGCTCGGAATTTTTATTCCGAAGGCTTTCCGCTTCATCAAATGATGACTGTTGGCTGCTCAGCTTCGATTGACCGGAACAGCGCTGCCTCGCTGACGTTCACGCTCATGAGCGCTCGCGCGCAAAGCAGTTCGAGAATTTCCGCAACGCGGGTCTTGCCGCATCGCTTCGTAGGGCTGGTAACGCCCAAATATGGAAAGCAATCAAACGAATCAAACGTGTGAGTTGCGACTGCCCACAGCGCCAAGACAAACGCCATACCGTTGGGTAGTATTTAAGAATTCGTTGAAGAATGCTTCAAATAAACCCACAGCCCACACGCCACGGACAGGATGACGTTCCCAGCGAGCAATGTAATTTTTTTCTTCGGATGACAAAGTAGCGAGCGGGGTATTTTGTTGTTTGCCTTCGGGCTCGTAGCGCGCAATGCTGGTCGCAATTCGCTCAACCTCATCCTCTTCCAGCGGCGGTTGGCATCGGTCACGATTCTGGACGAGAAGTGCGGCGGTGATGGCATCTTGGGTCATCCCGCTTTCTCTGCATTGTCGCCATCCTAGATAGAACTTAAACCAAGGGAGGCGTTTAACAATTGGACATATTGAGGATGGTGAAGATTTTTAAACCGGGGTAACGTCCAATCAGCCGCGCCAGCGATTGATGTCCCTGCAAAGCGATTCGCCATCTGACAGCCTTTGGACATCGGCACCAACCCATATTAATTCGGCAAGCTGGCACAAAAATATGTCGTCGATGCCCTTCCGATACGTCTCGGGGGTTCGAAGCCGTCGTTCCAGTGTCGCGTAGATATGACCTTGTATGTGCTTGTCTTCACTCCTCGGGGTCGCTAAAGATTCGGTTGCGGCAGTCTTGGGGGTTCGCTTCTTTCCCGTTTGCAGCTTACTCTTCCATTTCGGAACCGGGAGATGAACCGAAAGTATCGCATCTCTGGGACCGATAAAGCTCGACATCCTAATGGCAACCATTTCACGGACACTTCCGCGCGCCATTTTCTCGTACGCTGACAGCGCGTAGTCAAAGTGGTACTTGTCGTCAAGCTTCTTGTAAATCTTCATGTCCCTCTTGAATTCCCGTACTCTGCGCCAATGTTCTTTGAGGGAAATCCCGTGAGCAGATTGCTTTCTATCTCGCAGCTCGCGATGGCGCTCGAACACTTTCTTCAGCACCAGCGATTTCCAAAGCTCGCGCAAAGTGTCCGGTGACAAAAGCACCGAGAAGACCGCAGCATGATTCAATATCTCGGAAAAAAGTGGGTCGCTTACCATAGGGTTGGGTTGGGATATCGCATCCTCTCCAGTTTTGCCGTCAGTTCCCGTCCCAACTTATCTACATCAAACCCCTCTCCCGCATATTCACGCGCGACGAATTCAAGCAGCGATGGGCTGCCCTCATCCTCCTCTCCCAGCAGCCGGTCGAGCGGATGCTGATACTTCGCCACGCTGCGAGCCATGGCGGGCAGGATACAATTTTCGCAATCGAAGTGGGAAGGGATGGGGGTGGCGCGACCTGCCGTGAATGCATCTCCACCGCAAAGCGCTGCGCGCCAATTACGGAAGGTGAATTTTGGTAAGGCGCGGAGTTATTAACATGCCGCCTGTGAGCCGAACTGCCGATTACAGCGAAGATTATGAATTCAAGTTGCTACGAACAGGAGTGGAGTCGCCAGCAAAATCAATCGCCCAGAATCGCGGCGCGGGATGGAGAAATTCGAGGACGACGAAGTTATGGCCGTCGTCGTTGCGGATGAACCGAGCGACGCGGCAAATGGCGTCTTCGTCCGTCTGAATGTTGGTAACGACGAGCTTTTGGAATCGAATGACTTGGCTTGAGAGGGGAACAAGACCGCCCGTCGTACTGACATTCGCAGTGATGGCTGGTTCGGCGAAGGGTGCATGTGCTGGTGTAAGAGGGCAATTGGGCCGGCGACTTGATGCGCAGTGTCTTCCGGAAAAATGCCCTCTAGCAAGATGAAGTTTGTCACGTGGAGCGAGCGAAGCAGCCACTCAACCTGCGCCTGTGAGGTGTCGGCATGTTCACCACCGCGATAACGTGTGTCTTTCGTGCTAGCTTTCACCACGCCGTGAAAGGTATCGGCAAGATAAACGGCCTTGCACGGGCTAGCCGCAGCAAGAACCGCCCCCATGCCGCCGCGCCACACCCCGACTTCCAAAATCGAACCGGGTATTTGAGCGACGCTCTTTGCGAGCATCCATAGCTCGTAACACCGATAGACATCAACTAGCGTGTGCTCTTTCACGTCCTCGTAAACCGCCAAGAATTGCTTGTCAGAAAGCCACGGACTGTAGGTGGCAGTCGGGACGATTCGCGAATGAAGAATCGAGGAACTTGCTGGGTCGGCCCATTGCGAGGGTAACGGGGAGATGTAGTTTTTCACCAGCCAACGCAGATGGCGCAGGTGGCGTACGGGAAATCCAGTGAGCAATCCCTTCTTGCTCACTTCCCCTCCTTCGTGCTGAGAGGACTGCATACCGTTTCTCTGCTTTTTGCCCCATATACGGTCGAAGTCTAAGACAGACGTATAACCGGGTCTTTTGTTCAGCCGAATCGTTAACGCGGGGACAGACGTGGGCGTGGCTGAGTGCGGCATAATACGCCTCAGTAATAAGACTTGCCAAATCACGTCAGGCTATACAGCGGGCTTCCCCCGTTCAGCTCAGGAGCATTCGGAGTGCCAAATCCATAAACTTAGAAGGTTAATAAGAAATAAGGATTTGGGATTACCCGCTGAGTGATGGACACAAAAGGGAAGTTGTCCCCGGCGTAGTTGATTGCAGTGGCTCTCGATTTTCTGCACGTTACGCGACCCGGGCCTGTTGAGTCAACGACAGTGGATTCATCCGACGATGTAAACCTTCCAGCTCCCGGTAGCCTT